>Ga0006715J51105_101479_pt1 | contig 8981 bp, 1 predicted proteins | sample SubbioQV12_AUG13_FD_51105 | JGI IMG/M metagenome (IMG submission 51105) | reverse complement strand
GTCCTCTTCAATTACATCGATTTAACGATTATTTGGTAACAACAACTTTTTTGGTAAAGCTTTCGCCTGACCTGGTCACAAACTTAACAAGATATGCACCGGATTCGTAATTTCTTACGTCCATTACAACGGTCTTGTCTTTGGTAATCACCTTCTCAAGAACAACCTGGCCAAGATAGTTGTAAACAACCAAATTGCTGATATCGTTCGTGAGTTCGATGTTAACCACGCTGTTTGACGGGTTCGGGTAAATGCTTATCGCACTGTTGTCAACAACAGGAACGTTGGTAAGAACCACACATGCAACTTCTGACAATGGAGACTCGCAATCTTCGTAAACTGCTGTTACATTGTAACAGTAGGTGTTATAAAGTTCGAGAGCTTCGTCAGCATCGATGTAAGTGAGTTCGGTAGTTGTTGCAATCATTACGTCGTCGCGGTAGATGTTGTAACCGATGAGTTCGCGGCTGCTGCTTACTTCGATTGGCAATGCAGCACCCGGAAGTGCGGTATAATTGCCACGCTCAATTGCAGTTGAAGTTCCGTAAACGGTTTCGTCAACAATTGGCTGAAGAACAGTAGTAACGCCGTCAAGAGTTTCAACATAACCATTCAGGTTCCAGTTGTAGTTCAAACCATAGGCAGTAGCCATTGATTCCCACACTGAACCGTCGAGTGAAATCATGTCACCGAATCCGGCTACTGCAGGACCAGGATCACAACCAGCTACGTAATCAGCACCGTGAGTTACGGCATAACCAAACCACAGTTCAGTTGCTCCGGTTACAGGTATTGGTGTATTGAGAGTCCACTCATTCCACTGACCAGCAACATAAGAAGCAACAGGCTGAGTAAGCACAAGTGTACTTGCGTTGGCACCTGTCCAAACTTTCAGAGAAAGTGTTCCGTTAGGTCCGTAAGCAAACATACGGATTTTGGTAAGACTTGTACCGGCGTACTGAGCAAGTTGTGCAGGGGTAAACCTTACAGCAACATTGAAAGTACCACCACCTTGCAGACCAATAGCATCAGCATTTACGCCATTGTCCCATCCAAGCCATGCAGAGATACCAGGACCGCTGCCTTCAGGAGCTTCCCAGTTAAGCAGAACCTGCTCAACGTAAGGCAGATTAACCACTGCGGTAAGATCAGTTGGAGCAGCACATTCACGATAGATGTGAACATTGTCGATCATCCAGTTGAAGATATCGAGTGTATTTGCACCCTTGGCATTGAAACGAACGCGGAATACCTTGTTCTTTGCCTGGTTGGTAATGTCGATATGCTTCATATCCCAGTTTTCATCACCTTCAGCAGTGTAAGTAGCAACGTTTACCCATGCGGCACCGTTAAATACTTCAACCAGTAAGGTTTCGTCACCGGTAGCATTTACATCGTCAAGTTTCAGGTCGAAATCGAGGTAAATCTTACCATCGATAAAGCCTGTACCATTGATCCAGTAGCTGGTGAGAGACAGAGCATAGTCATTCTGAGGAGGACTGTAGAAGAATTCAGCTGCCGGCAAAGGATTACCTGCCTGGCCTGCAATTCTCCAGTTGGCACCATCGGTAGTCCACTGATTGGTTTCGAACAATCCTGTATTGAAGTTTTCAACGAATGGCAGTTCATATCCATAAACGATAGAAACTTCAACCGGTCCTTCTATCATTGATTCGCCTGTCTGTCCTGCAAATCCGTAAGGAGTGAGGTCATAAACAGCGGTAATGTGATAGGAGTATGTTCCGGGATCGAGGTCAAGGTCGAAATACTCAAGCGCTGGTTTTTCAACGTAAGCTCTGAGTGCATCGTCGCGATACAGGTTGTAGCCAAGCAGGTTGGAAGGAACTCCACCACCTGAACCACCACCGGTTCCGTTAATAATGAATGGCAATCCCTGAGGACCAACATCAACAAGAGCAGCCCATGCGGTTGTGTACTGGAGTGCATTTCCTGTAGTGGTTTGGCCATCAATTGTAACAGCAGGAACCCATGGACCGCTGGCTAGCGAGCCTGTAGTCTGCCATTCAACCCAGTAAGTACCTGGAGCCAGAGAGAGACCTGGAGTAGCGGCAACAATACGCATAACCGGACGATCAGTTGCTCCTCCAGGACCATTGTTGTTCCTGTAAATATTGGACCATTCAGTGCTGGCCATACGGTTGGTTACAAGGTCTCCCCAGATAACTGTACCACCTGCATTAGGTGCCCCATTCCAAACACGGCAGTATACACCAGTAAATGTACTGGTTGTGGTTGATCCGGTCTGATATCCGAAGAATTCGATATTCTCAATGTTCCAGTTTCCGGTTACTTCAAAGTCGTCTGCAACACTGTTACCGGCACTTTGCTGGAATCCGAATCCGTAAGTAGCCATTCCAAGGGCTGATTGCAGGATGCTTTCGTCAGCACCACCTGAACCAGTACCAGGGCTGTTTACCAGCGGACCATTGTCATAAAGAATATTTCTGCTCGAAGCCAACGGAACCATAGTCTGTGGGAAAGTGCGGGCGACAATATCCGTTGCAATATCTGCGGCAGGCTGTGTTTCAGTAGCAACTACGCGATCCTGATTGTCTCCGAGACCAGTTGGTGATGATGGAGCCTCCCATGTAAGATGTGCGTAGTCGGTCATTGGAGGACTCATTCCTTCGAGATTCAGAGGAGGATAGAGGTACAATGATCTGAACAGATAAGTATCAAGCTCTGAGTATCCTGAGCTGTAAAGTGCAGCAACACCAGCAAGGTATTCCTGTCCGTAGTTCAGGTTGGTATAGGTATAAGTCTGCTCAGGTGTGTTGTCAACGAGGGTACCATCGAGGAATACGCCGTATCCCTGGAGAGGAACTCCACCAGATGCAATCTGGATATCATCAACTGCCCATCCTGAAGCCCATGCACCATTGTCATCGGCGTGGAAAGCAATCCATACACTACCAAGACCAGTAGCACCTGAGAATTGAGCAAGGTCAATCTCAAGATTCTGCCATGCACCAGGTGCAGCAACCATTGAACTGATTACTGTCCATGTAGCACCAGCATCTGTGCTGAGCTCAACATAAGCGCTCTGACCGAAAGAACCGTCAAAATAACTTGCGAAGTTCAAACGATATGAAGGAAGATCTGTCCAATCCATTTCAGGAGTAATCAGATAATCGCAGCATCCGTTGCCATTCTCAAGGTCGTCATTGCTAACTGCATATTTTGTATGAGGAGGAATAGCAAATGAAGAGCTACCACCATTGGTTGTTGCATTCCAACCGGTTGTGCTCTGGGTAAGAGACTGCCAACCTGCTGGCGGGAACAATGAACCTTCGAAGTCCTCGATAACTGCTATTGCAAGAGGCTCATCCCATGTAGCTACTAGGGTAAGGGCGTCAACATAGAGGTTACGTGGTTTGTACTTCTTCTCAGCAAGTATAATATTGATGGTGCGGTCGCCGGTGATGTTTACATTAATTGTGTAATCATCAAATCCAACTTTGGCTGCATCAACAACATAAGGTCCGTACCATACGGTTGGGAAAATAACCTGTCCGTCTTCTGGTACTGTAGCTGTGTAAACTTCGTAAGGATAAGCCTGACCGGTAAGTGTAACCACTGCGCCTGCAGGGCTGCCACCGGTAGTAAGACTAACATTTACAGTCACTTCTGCAAGGATGCCATGTCCTACGATGTTAGATACAATCGTATCTGAGATGTAGTTGTTCGGATAATTTGCAGCAACTCCGTATGCATACCATCCACCAGGAAGGTTGGCCCATGTGGCACCACCATCGGTATAGGTATTGGCATTTACAGCATTGGCAAGTCCGGTAACAGTTCCGGTTCTTGGATCGCCATTAGGATCGAATCCTGCATAACGTACAATTCTGTAGTTGGTAACAGCTCTTGAGGCATCTTCAACATCGGTTGAAGCCCTGTAAGTAGCCGCTCCTTCGTATCCTGACTGAGCCAACGGAGCTGATTGTGAAATCATGCCACGTTGTTTAATAGGACTAAGAAGATTAGATGAGCTTTCTGCAACCATAGCATCGGTAGGTGATGGTGAGCCAAAAACGATGGCACGCATCATCATATCCTGGAATGGAGAAAGACCCCAGTTTCCACCGGCTGAAATGTTACGTGAGTAACTGCGGTAAAGGGTTGGGATATCCTGGTCAACACCGATAGGTGCACAGTTGGGTGATAATGATCCCAGAACCATAACGAGGTAGAAGTCGCCATCGGCAATTTCTGCTTCAAGTCCGGTAAATACAACCCATCCGTAATTGTTAACTGTAACTGATATAGAGTCGAGGGTGGTTCCCGGAAGACCGTTAGCACCATCATCGTCTTTAATCATAGCTCCAAATGTTGATCCGATAAAGCCGGTATTGTTGTTCGGGAAGCTTCCGTCGCCAACATAGAACTTACCACCGATAACAGTAGCAGGGTATTCAGCAGGAGTAAACTTCACCGCGTTCATGTTGCCGGGGAGTGCCCATGCAGCATAATTTTCGGCTGAACCGTCATCGTAAACGATTTCGTAAGGACCACTTCCGTCGCCCCATGTAACCACACACTCGGTGTCGGTTTCGTTAACTTCGGCATAAACAAATGAAGGAGGATAAGCTGCTTCCCAAAGTTCTGCATCAAGAGGAGTTACAACACCTGGAAGAGCCAGTGTATCCATTTCAACATAAGTCTGGAAGCCAATCTTCTCAAAACTTACATTGTAAGCGCCCGGATCAACGTAAAGGGTATAATCGCCTTCTTCGTCGGTTAAGGTCTGGAATAAATGTCCATCACGGTTGTTGCTCAGATTCATCTGACCTGCTGTCTTTCCTGTATTTGTATTTGAATTATGGAAGGTAACAGAAGCAGGCATAGCTGACTTGTCTGATGAAGCAGGTAATTCCTGAGGATCAATAACTACCATTTGTGTAGTTGATGAAACAAAAGCATTTGCCCTCAAAATAAATGTACCGGGTACTCCGCCAATAGCGGACATATTGTACCAGGTTGCTCCATCTTTAAGGTAACCAAGTGCCAATGAAGTATTTGGACCATTTTGATCAAATGCAAGGTAACGGGTTGCTCCGGTTATCATATTCCAACGAACCATTGCATAGAAAGGGCCATTGAAAGCAACATCAGGTACACTTACATTATACCAACCAGGTACAGTCACAAGGAAACTGTTTGAAGTACCGATCAATACCTGAGAAGCATTATAGAAATCAATGGTTAATGGAGTAGTCATATCGACTCCGAAAACATCAAAATAAAGATCCATCGACTGAATGGTACCGGCAATTGACACCGGATAATAATTACCCAGACTTGCATCAAATCCAGGGTTAATACCCCATGCGTTTTCTGATGTTCCATCATCGTAGGCTATAGTAGTGAAATAACCCGTTGGATTTGCAGTAACCAGAACACCGTTGAGAGGATCACCATTGAGTGCATTGGTTACAGTACCGGCAAACTGAGCAGGAACGTAAACATACATTTCGTTGGTAATGGTAACGCTTGGGTTAGCAAGGTCGTTTGACTCAACAACCAGATCCTGGAAGTATGAGAAACCAGGTGCATAGTCGGTAGCATCCCAGGTAATGGCAATGGTGCGGCTTCCGCCGGTTGGGATTGTACCTTCAGCAGGAACAACGGAAACAATAAATCCGCCACCGCCAACTTCAAGGGTATAATCTTCAACTTCGCCAAAGGATGTAGTTCCGCAAGATGATAATGTACCCCCCCATTGCAGCCTTACCCTCATGCGGGTAGGTCCGGGAAGTGCATCGTCAGGAACAAGAATATTTGTAGTGAATGAAGCACCGCCGCCACTTGAAGTGGTTGTGTAAAACTCACCGGCATCGGTAAACAACTCATTCTGATTCCAGTCAATGTAGATACCAACGATATCACTTGAATAAGGAACAGGATTGGTAATGGTGATCGGATAAGATTCGCCGGGTTCAACTTCAGCTGAAATTCCGGTATAATCGCCATAACCTGAACATCCTGATGAATTATCTATGGTAACAAACTGTACCCTGCTGATGTACTCATCGCATCCGCCACTGGCAGCACAATAAGCCAGAGGAGCGCGGGAACCGCCGTCATCATCAACCCATTCAGGGAAACTGAATGCCAGTGTACCTTCACCGGTATTGCTGATGGTTACAGTCTGAACTGCCTGATTGTTTACCCAAACCTCATCATAGATGTAAGTTGGATCAACAAACATGGTCGGATTGGCCCATTCAACTTCAACAGGACCTGCAGGTACTGACAATCCTTCATCATATACAGCCTGTACAGTATAGTTGTAAACGCCGTAAGTCGGGAGGTAATCAGTAAATACATTGGCAGCGGTTGTTCCAATAGCAACACCATCGCGTTTCACTTCAAAGTTAAGGAAAGCATCGGTGGGTGCAAAGGTCCAGCTCAGGTTAACCTGCCCGGTAATGGCATTGGCCAGAACAGCGGTAAGATCATCAGGTACTGCAAGAGCAGGACCAGAAATAATCATGGTAACAGGAACTGTAACAGTGCCGACATTCGGATCGCTGGTAAATACTACATCTGCAGTATAAACCTCACCGGCTTCAGTTCCTCCGGCATTGAAGAATGCAGGATTATTGAAGTTGGTATAAGGATTAACCATGCCATCGTACTGACCAAGGGTCAGCCAACCAGATGCACCACCACCGGAAAGACACATAGCCAGTTTATCAGCAAGCAGGGTCGTATTCTGGTATGCAATACCTGTTCCGGCAAAAGTATTCAGCCAGTAGAATGTTGGAGTAGCTGTCGTAGACTGAACCGAAATCCATCCGTCAGTCATGGCCATGGTGGGCAATTCCACAGTAAACAGGTAGGTATTGTAACCAATAACCATGGTGCCTGTATTTACCGGAGTTGCAGCAACTGCCATTGAATGTACCACTGCACCCGGAGTAGAACCAGGGGCAAGAACTTCAATATTGAAATTCATGGTTGCAGGAGGTGCTGCAGTAAAAATTGCCCAGAAGTTGAGGATATTGAAACTTCCGGTAGCACCAACAAATTGCTGATAGCATTTAAATCCTGAACCGGTGGTGCTTGTATAACCATCGTCTGAGCCAACCGGAGGATTGCCGAATTTGCTGTCATCGGGGCAGAACATGGTGTTACGGCTGTTTCCTGTCTCACCATTGCCGGGTCCTATACTAGAAATTTCTCCGGAAGGTAGAGAATTGAAATCTACTACAGGAATGTTTGGATCAATACCAGGAACCATAGCATCCGTTTCCGGATAGACCACTTCTGCTTCCCAACCAAGCCATCCATCGCCATTGTTGGCAATATTAATGGCTCCGGTAAACATCTCGTTCGGGTTGAGGGTTACACTATAAGGATTCGGTGTAACAGCCATGGCCGGACGTGGAAGTTCGAAATTCTGGAAGGTTGTACCGCCATCGGTAATCACAACGCCTTCAACGGTTACTGTGTTGTAACCTTCGCGTTGAGCTGCCATGGTGTAAGTTCCTATATTGATATCAGGTATCTGATATGCTCCATTGGGGCCCGAGGTGGTAACATAAGTACCATTATCGCCCTGAGCTGCTACGGTTGCATCTGGTAAAGGAACACCAAAACCATTGGTTACAAAACCCTGCACAATACCTGTAGGCAGCACGCCTGAAGGTTGAATGGTGAGGTAAAGATTGGGCCTGACATTGTCAGATGCTGTAAATGCAAGTGCATCTGAACAGCCGTTTCCAGCAGCCAGATCGTCGTACTGTGCAAACATCTGGCCAGGCAGAACTGTACCATAAACGGGTGAACTGCCTGAATAACCTGCGTTATTGAAACAAATGTTAACCAGCAGACTGGAAACACCGTCCCAGGCAAAAGGTGTTGACAAAACAAAGTTTTGTAATCCGGGAGCAGTTACAGAATAACTACCACTGTAAACATTGGTCCATCCGGTAGTAACAAATCCGGAAATGGTAGTGCCACTGTAATTTTGCACATCAATGTTAAAACCGTTCATTAAATATGTATTATTGGCTGCAACATTCAGTCCAAGTGATGTTATGTCGCCAGGGAGTCCTCCGGCTGCAAGAATTTCAGCAGCAGTGAAGAGGTATTGCGACTTTGCATCCATCCAGAAAGTGTAAAAAGGATGTTGAGAAGTTGCTACTCCGGTACCTACCTGAATAGAAACAGGAGGAGGTCCTGATGAAGTACCGGAAACTACTACGTCGTCAAGATAACAGTCGTAACCGTAGGCCGAGATGAAATAGAAAGCCAGATAAACATTTGCCTGACCATCAGCTCCTGCCGGAAGGTTTACTGTTTTTGCAGACCAACCTTGTGTAGCATTATACCTGCTGAAGGTTTGCACATCGGTCCATGTAGTACCATCGGTAGAATACTGAACAATAACCCGGTCATTTGAAGTTGTATAACCGCTGCTTTCGAGCCAGTCGAAGTCAACAGTCAGGGCTTCATACCCCACGGTTGAGAATGGTGTGGTCTGGTACAGCCTGTTTTCAGCTGAAGAATAGCTGAAGGAGCCAAATTGCACAAGATACGCGCCATCAGTGGGGTTAAACCCAGAAGGCCATGCGGTAGTAGTGGCGAATGACAATGCATCAGAGCCAACCAAAGTTGCTTTGGCCCATCCTGCAGGCATTCCACCGGCATTTTCGAAGCTCTGAGTCATCAACACGTCCTGTGCTGAAACGCTCAAAGCAAAAAGCAGCACCATGGTCATCATCAGCCATCTGCGCCAGCCTTTTCTTTCTGTAGTGTTTTGCATAATTTAAGGTTTAAGTGAGTAATCGGTTATTTCAATAATTGATATTAAATTGAATCAGGTATCACACTTTAAGTGTGTAGGAGCTTATTTAAATTCTTTTTTGTTTCAATGAGTTTCAGGCTGTCTTATCCCCGGCTACACCTCCTTTCTTCAGGTTTAAATGCGTTGATATATGTGTGAATTGGTG
>Ga0006715J51105_101043_pt1 | contig 9054 bp, 10 predicted proteins | sample SubbioQV12_AUG13_FD_51105 | JGI IMG/M metagenome (IMG submission 51105) | reverse complement strand
AGTTAATCGCGGCACTGGCCCAAGCCATCGACACGGTAACCCAGCACGATGCCCTGGCTTGGTTTGGCCACTGCGGCTATCGTATCGAAGGCGTGTGTGAAGCGCTATAAACTATAGCGACGGCAACTCGTATTCGATAGTGGTTCCCACACGGTCTCCGTGGGAATCCCATGCCGAGTTTGATACACAGGACTGCGCATGATGGACGGGCAAGCTCAGAATATACGCGCTCGTAGCGGTATCGAACCTGTAGGCGAAACCCTGAAATGCAAAGCTGAGAATGTTGGAACCAGAAGGAATCTACCCCTTGCCTGTTTGCTACTTGCGCAAGATGTTGTAAATTTTGACGCTCAAAATCGACGCTGCGAGGAGAAAAGTAACGGCGTTGGCCGCGATGATGGCGGTGTTGGCGAGATAAATGCCGTAAATCAGCCACAGCAATACGCCGGTGGTGAACAAGGCATACATGCCGAGCGAAAGCGATTCGGTATCGCGCGTTTTCAGCGTCATGATGGCTTGCGGTAGAAACGATACGGTGGTCAGCGTTGCGGCGGCATAACCAATCAGTTCAGGTATTGGGATCATGGATGACTCACGAAAAAAATGGGTTCAAAACATAGGCGATGGCAACCAGCAGCAATTGCACAAAGCTGATCAGCCAGAAGTAACCGACGAACATCATGACCTTGACTGGCCGCTCGACCGGCTTGCGCCTTACCAGCAACCAGCCCGCAATCGTGGCAAACAGGGCGATGGCCAGCAAACCTGAAATGGCAATCGGCACGATGGCTAAACCGGCGGCGGTGCCAGTACTTCCCGGCTGCCGTTGGTTTCAGCGGGGCTGACGACACCGGCGTTTTCCATTTCCTCAATGATGCGGGCTGCGCGGTTATAGCCAATCTTGAAACGACGCTGGATGCTGGAAATCGACGCCTTGCGTGATTGGGTGACGAAAGCGACGGCTTCGTCGTACATCGCATCGGTTTCGCCGCCTTCGGCATCGCCACTGGCGATTTCCCCGCTGTCGGTGCGTTCTTGGGTGATTTCGTCCAAATAGTTGGTCGGCCCGGTTTTCTTGAGGAATTCGACGACGCGATGGACTTCATGATCGTCGACGAAGGCACCGTGCGCCCGCAACGGAATACTGGTGCCGGAGGGCAAGAACAGCATGTCGCCGTTGCCGAGCAAGGCTTCGGCTCCGCCTTGGTCGATGATGGTACGCGAGTCGATGCGGGACGAGACTTGGAACGAAATCCGTGTGGGCACGTTGGCTTTTATCAAGCCGGTCAACACATCGACCGATGGCCGCTGGGTTGCCAGCACCAGATGAATGCCTGCCGCCCTGGCCTTTTGCGCCAAGCGGGCAATCAGTTCTTCGACTTTTTTGCCGACCACCATCATCATGTCGGCCAATTCATCAATGACGATAACGATGCTAGGCAGGCTCATCAGCACCGGGTAGTCATCCAGCGGAATGGGTTTTTCCGGTAGAAACATCGGGTCGCGAATGGGCTGGCCTTTGGCTTCGGCTTCTTTCACCGCATGGTTGTAACCCGCCAGATTGCGCACGCCCACCTTGGACATCAGCTTGTAACGGCGCTCCATTTCTGCAACGGCCCAGCGCAGTGCGTTCTGCGCATCTTTCATGTCGGTGACGACCGGCGTCAGCAGATGCGGAATGCCTTCGTAAACCGAGAGTTCCAGCATTTTGGGATCTATCATGATCAGGCGGACGTCCTCTGGCCTGGATTTGTACAGCAGGCTCAGAATCATGGTGTTGATGGCCACCGATTTACCGGAACCTGTGGTGCCAGCCACTAGCGCATGGGGCATTCTGGCCAAGTCGGCGACCACCGGTATGCCGGCGATGTCTTTGCCCATCGCGATACTCAGCTTGGACTTGGCACGATCGAATTCGTCGGATACCAGCAAGTCGCGCAGCGATACCATTTCGCGTTCCTGGTTGGGAATTTCCAGGCCGATGACCGACTTGCCTTCGATGACTTCGACGATGCGCACACTGGTAACCGACAAGCCGCGCGCCAAATCCTTGGCCAGGCTGCTGATCCGGCTGACCTTGACGCCTGCGGCCAGGCGTAATTCGAAGCGGGTGATGACTGGCCCCGGCAATACGGCTTCGACTTCGACGGCAATGCCGTAATCATTGAGGACGTTTTCAACTTGGCGAGAAATCTCTTCCAGTTCGAGCTTTGAATAGCCTTTGACCTTGACATCACGTTTGTCCAGCAACGTCAGCGGTGGCAAGGCGCCAAGGTGCTGCCCCGCATCGTGATCATCAACCGGCTTGGCATCCTTGCGCCGCTGCGGGCGCATGGCAACAGCTACGGGTTCGTCGGTCTTGATGATCTGGGGTTTTGCTTTTCGGGTTTTGCCGTCATCGTCGGCGGTGGCTGTCCGGTTTTTCGGAGCTTCTGCTTGCCTAGACTTTTCGCCCCGATAACGCTCTGCCGCCGTCAGACTTTGCCGACCCAAGATTGAAAATAAACCCATCGAGGCCTTGCCGATCATATTCATCAGTTCCAGCCATGACAGACCTGTCAGCAAGGTCAGGCCAGTCATGAACGCAGCTAGCAGCAGCAGCGTCGAGCCAGAATTGCCGACAAGATGCACGAGCAATTCGCCGATTTCCCGACCAAGAATGCCGCCGGGGCTTTCAGGCAAATCGACCTTGGTACGCAAGAAATGCAGATGGAGGAAGAATATTGCGGCACCTGCCAGCAACGTCAGTAGAAAACCACAGCCGCGAACCGTTAGCATCCAGCCGGATGACTGGGTTTTATCCGGTGCATAAACGCTGTAACCCAGCCAGAAGATCATCGGTGGAATGAGGTAAGCCATCAGACCGAGAAAACTCAGCATTACATCGGCCAGCCAAGCACCCAGCAAGCCGCAAGCGTTGTTGACGGCGCGATACGACGCGCTATGGCTCCAGCCGGGATCGTCCAGGCTGAAGGTCAACAGTGCAATCAACAGGAATAACGCGCAAACGGAAAAAACCAGTAAGGCGATTTCGCGATAACCCCGCGCACTCTTTTCTTCCACTACAGCAACCATTTGGGCAAAGCCTCTAGCAAGGAACTTTTAGAAAACAAGATTATAGCCGATAAACACAAAGCTAAATATGAGCTTTCGGGTGGCTTTGGTCCTCTATTCAGCGAATACCTGCCGCACCTTGTGGGTCAGGTGTACGTCGTCGAAATGGTGCGGGGTGGATTGGTGCAAAATGTTGGGGTTGACTGGGTTGAAGGCACCGGTGGGGATAGATGCGCCTTTTGCTGGGTTGCTTTTTTGGCGCCGACCCTGTTGGTGGCAGGGCCTCCGGAAGATGGCGGGGTGAGGGAAATAAAGCAGGAACGTTATTTGTGACCAAGTCCTTAGCTCCCCGGCGCTTTTACCCCCGACGACGATGAAAAGTGCCAACGCCATCAATTGCACCAAAACAGCGAAATCAAAGGCAAGTTTGGATATTAAAATACCCGAATACATCAAGAGTGGCGAGTTGGTTAAAGCCGTCACCAACCGGCAAGTTTTCATCGCGGGCTTGAGCAAGCGCGCTAAAAGACGCGGTATCGCGATAGGTGCTTGTGCTATCATGCCGCGATTTAAGCACCCAAGAGAAGCCCATGGCGAAAGAAGATCAAATAGAAATGGAAGGCAAGGTCATCGATACCTTGCCGAACACCATGTTTCGTGTCGAACTAGAGAACGGCCACATCGTAACGGCCCATATTTCAGGAAAAATGCGTAAACACTACATCCGCATCCTGACTGGCGATAAAGTTCGTGTTGAGATGACACCTTACGATCTGACCAAAGGCCGCATCACCTTCCGCAATCGCTAATCCCGCATTTTTGCGGGATTTACGCCCATCCTCTCGTTTCGCTCAAACTGTCTGATTGACTTCAGGCACCGCCAACTGCCTACTTTCGTACGCAAATGCCAGTTCGTCGCCATCGACGCCGATACGCACATGACCTCCATTGACCAAGCGACCAAACAATAAATCCTCGGCCAGCGGTTTCTTGATTTTCTCTTGAATCAGCCTCGCCATGGGTCTGGCGCCCATTTTCTCGTCGTAACCGCGCTCGGCCAGCCATACTCGGGCAGAAGGCTCCAGTGTCAATGTCACATTTTTCTCGGATAGAACGGCTTCCAGTTCAAAAATGAATTTGTCGACCACGCTGCCAACGACACTCAAATCCAGCGACTTGAACTGCACGATAGCATCCAGACGATTACGGAATTCGGGTGAAAATGCACGCTCAATGACCTTCATACTGTCTGTCGCATGATCCTGTCGGGTGTAGCCTATCGATGCGCGCCCCCCCTCCTCGGCGCCGGCGTTGGTGGTCATCACCAGGATGACGTTGCGGAAATCGGCTTTGCGACCATTGTTATCGGTCAAGGTACCGTGATCCATCACTTGCAACAACAGGTTGAAGACATCGGGATGGGCTTTTTCCAACTCGTCGAGCAGTAATACGGCGTGAGGGTGCTTGGTTACTGCCTCGGTCAACAAGCCGCCCTGATCGAATCCCACATAACCCGGTGGCGCACCAATCAGGCGCGATACCGTGTGACGTTCCATGTATTCCGACATATCGAAGCGGATCAGTTCGATACCCAGCACTTTTGCCAATTGGCGGGTCACTTCGGTTTTGCCGACACCGGTTGGGCCTGCGAACAGGAAGGCACCGATGGTTTTGCTGGCATCGCGCAGACCGGCGCGCGACAGTTTGATAGCGGAGGCCAGCTCGGCAATCGCGGCATCTTGTCCAAAAACCAGCATTTTCAGGTTTTTTTCCAGATTCGCCAGTTTGTCCTTATCGCTGGACGACACCGATTGCGCGGGCACTCTCGCCATTTTGGCAATGATTTCCTCGATTTCCGGCACGTCTATGGTTTGCTTGCGTTCACTGTCGGGGAACAGGCGCTGGCGGGCGCCTGCTTCATCGATGACGTCGATGGCTTTATCTGGCAGGTGTCGGTCGGTGATGTAGCGCGCCGACAATTCCACCGCCAGACGCAAGGCTTCCTGGGTGTATTTCAGGCCATGATGCTCCTCGAAGCGGGACTTCAGGCCTCGCAAGATCAGCACGGTGTCTTCGACCGACGGTTCGGCCACGTCGATTTTCTGGAAACGCCGCGCCAAGGCATGATCTTTCTCGAAAATACCGCGATATTCCTGATAGGTGGTCGAGCCGATGCAGCGTAACTGGCCGTTGGCCAGTACCGGCTTGATGAGATTCGAGGCATCCATTACTCCACCCGATGCCGAGCCGGCGCCAATCAGCGTATGGATTTCGTCGATGAATAAAATGGTATTCGGCTCTTTCTTGAGTTGACCCACCAAGGCCTTGAGGCGCTTTTCGAAATCGCCACGGTACTTGGTGCCTGCAACCAGCGCCCCCATGTCCAGCGAATAAATGACACTGCCTAACAATACCTCGGGCACTTGTTCTTCGACGATGCGCTTGGCCAGGCCTTCGGCAATCGCGGTTTTGCCGACACCGGCTTCGCCCACCAGCAGTGGATTGTTTTTGCGACGGCGGCACAGCACCTGTATGGTGCGTTCGACTTCGCTTTCCCGTCCGATCAAAGGATCGATATTGCCCTTCAATGCCTCTTCGTTGAGATTGGTTGCATATTTCTCCAGCGGGCTTTCCGAATTCTCGGTCGGGCTACGCTCACCATCGGCGCCTTCCGATGCTTCGGATTTTTGCTGCTCGATCTTGGAGACGCCGTGGGCCAGATAGTTGACGACATCCAGGCGGGTGATGTCCTGTTTGTTCAATAGATAGACGGCATGAGAGTCTTGTTCGCTAAACAAGGCCACGAACAAATTGGCGCCGGTCACTTCTTTTTTGTCGGATGCCTGCACATGAAACACGGCGCGTTGCAACACGCGCTGAAAGCCCAGTGTGGGCTGGGTTTCGCGTTGTACGCCGTCGGGGATCAGCGAAATTGTGTCGTCGATGAAGCGGGTCAGCTCGGCACGCAGCGCGTTGGCATTGCAACCACAGGCAATCAGGATGGGAATGGTGGTTGCATTGTCGAGCAGCGCGAGCAGCAAGTGCTCAACGGTGATGAATTCATGGCGCTTGGCATGGGCGTTGGTAAACGCGACATTCAATGTAACTTCCAGTTCTTTGCTCAGCATGTCGTACCTCTCACGCTTCTTCCATCGCGCACAGCAGCGGATGCTGATGCTCGCGGGAGTATTGGTTGACTATATGTACCTTGGTTTCGGCCACATCTTTGGTATAGGTGCCACATACCCCGACGCCTTGCGTGTGCACTTGCAGCATCACTTGCGTCGCCTTTTCACGACTCATATTGAAAAAATCGGTGAGTATTTCGACGACAAAATCCATGGGGGTAAAGTCGTCGTTCAGCAAAATGACCTTGTAAAGCGGCGGTTTTTTCAACTGCGGCTTTGCGGGCTGAACCGCAACCGCATCATCATCGTCTTTCAAGGGGTCAAAATCAGTCATGGTTCATGTTTACCCGCGCAACTCAGCAGCTTACAAAGTAGCGTTTCGGTTGGTAAATTTCAATGCTTGCCAAAATAAAAAACATTTCGCGTAAAATACTGGTTTTTTTGATGTTTTTCACGATTAATATGCAATGGAAACCGCATGTCACCGTTGCCGCTATTATTGAGCGGCAGGGTCGTTTTTTACTCGTCGAAGAAATGACTGCCCATGGCTTGATGTTCAATCAGCCAGCCGGTCATCTCGAAGCAGGCGAGGATTTGATCAGCGCCGTCAAGCGCGAGGTTCTCGAAGAAACCGCCTGGCGCTTCGAACCCGAGCATCTGATGGAAGTTCAACTGTGGCGCAAAACACCGGACGGCCCGAGTTTCGTTCGCTTCTGCTTCACAGGAAGGCTGGCAGACCGTGATGACAACCGCGCCCTGGATAGCGACATCATCGCGAATCACTGGCTGACACACGATGAAATTCGTGCCAAAGGCGATCAACTGAGAAGCCCTCTGGTGCTGAAATCCATCAATACCTATCTGCAAGGCAAAAAACACCCGTTATCGCTACTTCAATCCTTTATCGATCTGGCATGAGCAAGCCCATTATCGTCGGCATGTCCGGCGGCGTCGACTCATCGGTAACGGCGCTTACCTTGCTGGAACAAGGCCACGACGTTACTGGCTTGTTCATGAAAAACTGGGAAGAGGACGACGGCACCGAATACTGCACCGCCATGCAGGATTTGGCCGATGCGCAGCAGGTTGCCGACACGCTGGGTATCGAGCTGAAAACCGTCAACTTCGCTGCCGAATACTGGGACGAGGTATTCGAAGTGTTTCTGGCTGAATTCAAGGCGGGTCGTACCCCAAACCCCGATATTTTGTGCAACAAACACGTCAAGTTCAAAGCCTTTCTGGATTACGCCATCGAAAATCTGGGCGCCGAATACATCGCTACCGGCCACTACGCCCGCGTCCGCGAACAGAACGGCGAATTCGAGTTGTTGAAAGGCCTGGATCCTGCCAAGGAGCAAAGCTATTTTCTCTACGCCATGGGACAGAAGGCGCTATCGAAAACCCTGTTCCCGATCGGCCACCTGCATAAAGCCAAAATTCGCGCTATGGCCGACAAAGCCGGTTTCGCCAACAGCCGCAAGAAAGACAGCACCGGCATCTGCTTCATCGGCGAACGCAAATTCAAGGATTTCCTACAACGCTACCTGCCCCACCAACCCGGCGACATGCGCACAGCGGAAGGCCGCATCGTCGGCAAACACCATGGCCTGATGTATTACACCCTGGGTCAGCGTCAAGGTCTGGGGATAGGCGGCGTCAGAGATGCCCCGGACGAACCCTGGTTCGTGCTCGATAAAGACCTGACCAGCAATGTGCTCGTCGTCGGTCAGGGTCACGACCACCCGCTGATGCTGCACAACACTCTGGAAGCCGGTCAGCTCGACTGGTGCGGCAATCAGCCTTGGCCCCAAGCCCTGCGTTGTGCAGCCAAAATCCGTTATCGCCAGCCGGATCAGGCCTGTGTCGTCGATCCAATGGATGGCGGCAGCCGCATAAAAGTACGCTTCGACCAGGCGCAACGCGCCATCACGCCGGGCCAGTCGGTGGTGTTTTATTCGGACGAGGTTTGCTTAGGCGGTGGGATTATCGAGAGCAGGAGCAATGAAAGCTGAAAAACGCCGGAAGTTCACGGCCAATGGCCGCTTTCGCGGGCGGCGTTCTGCTGTAAAAGAAGATCTCCCGCCTGCGCCGTCTCATGCTTTCGTCCTTGAACCGACGGTTCAAGTGGAAACCAAATCCAGTCAATCAGGCTTCCTGAATGAACAGGCATGCACACCATGACAGGCAGACAGTTTCCGGGGTAAATATAGGTTCAGGAAACACCCAGCACTGCTCGAACGCCGCAGGAGATTGGGTGCGCATTGTAGACAGGTTTTTACGGGCTTTCTAATACATTTTCGATCTTCTGGCGTAACGCGCGGATGCGATCGCCAATGTCAGCCGTCTCGCCGCCGCTTTTTGTCGGCGCATCGTGCGCCAGATTGAGTGCCGCCAGAACCGCGATTCGGTCGGCGCTGCCTACCTTGCCGGTGTCGCGGATTTTGCGCATTTGCCCGTCGAGAGCTTGCGCGGCGGCAATCAGCGCCTCGCGCTCATCTTCGGCACAGGCAATTTTGTATTCCTTGCCCAGTATGGTCAGCGACACCGCGTGTACGACGGACTTGCTCATGAGTCGTGCTCCATGGCTTTCAAGCGGGCGATCATCGCCTCGACACGGGTTTTGGCCTGGGTGGTTTTTTCCAGCAACCTGGCCTTTTCCTTGACCAGCGCATCTTGCTTGACTTTCAACGACTTGTTTTCATTCTTGAGCAGATTGAATTGAGCGATCAAGTTATCCAGCTTGGTTTCCAGAGCTTCCAGCTCGGTTGACGGGTCTTTTTCGGAGGGTGACATGGCGAGTCGGGTTTTGGCTGGTGAGCTTTGGGACATGCAAAACGGGGAAGGAATGGTAGCATACGCACCGGTTTTTCAC
>Ga0006715J51105_100996_pt1 | contig 9057 bp, 10 predicted proteins | sample SubbioQV12_AUG13_FD_51105 | JGI IMG/M metagenome (IMG submission 51105) | reverse complement strand
GGGGGGGATTTCTCGGGTTTTATGAGTAACGGCCTGGTTAAAGCTGAATGCCAAACCGTCATCATGTGCGGCGTTTTCAAGCAGAGAAAAGCCGACTTTCCAGGCTTTATCGCTTTAATCGGCGTACCGCTTCAGCGACGATGTCCAGTAATTGGTTATCACCGTTTTCGACGCATTCGATGATTTCCGCACGCATACGAGGCTCCCAAAAATTCCTGAGATGTTGTTCAACTTCGTTGATGGCCAACTCGCGGTCGGGTTCCGATTTGAAAAAAGTGCCAATGTTGTTGGCCATTTTGACCAAGTTATTGTTGTCCATTAATTATAAAATCGTTTATGGCGTATGTTGTAAGCGATAGGGATGGGCGTAAATCACATGATTTTCGTTGCGGGCAAAGCCAACCAAGGTAAGACCGCAGTCGTTAGCCAGTTTTATCGCGAGTCCGGTCGGCGCCGATATTGCCGCTAAAAAAGTGATCCCCACGCTTGCGGCTTTCTGCACCATTTCATAGCTGGCGCGACTCGTAACCAGTAACCATCCTGATTCAAAATCGCAATGCGCTTTTGCGAGTGCACCTATCAGTTTGTCGAGCGCATTGTGTCGCCCCACATCTTCACGAACAGCAACAATCCCCCTGCCCCGCTCCAGCCATGCCGCCGCATGAACGGCGCCGGTGAGTTGATTCAGGGATTGCTTTGTCGGCATGTCGTTCAGCGCTTGCTGCAATTCGGCAGATCTCAGTACCAACCCCCTGCCGACTGGCCGGGGCTGACGGACAGCTTGCTCAAGGGTTGTCGCACCGCACAACCCGCAGCCGGTTCGCCCGGTCATGTTACGCCCCTTGTCATGCAGATTTTCGCAATAACGCTCCGGAATGGTCATACGAACTTCCACACCTTTCGAACGTTGCACCACTTTAATCGATTGCAATTCCATTGAGTGCTGGATGATGCCTTCCGTCAGGCTGAAGCCCAAAGCGAAGTCTTCCAGATTGAGTGGCGTAGCCAGCATGACGACATGGGGGATGGTGTTGTAAACCAACACCACGGGCACTTCTTCGGCAACGCAATCCTCTTTCTGATTGTGAACCGGGCCGCGCCAGACATCGAATATATCTTTCCGATAGCTGGCCCAGCCCAGTTCGCGAATGACATCCATTGACGGCCAGAACCTTATCCGGCAGCCGCGATGCGATTATCCAGCAGCGATTGCTGCTTGTCGGAGAAGCTACGATATTGTTTTTGCCATTCCGACGGCTGAGCAACCTTGGCGACATGCACAGCAGTTACTTTGTATTCCGGACAGTTGGTTGCCCAGTCGGAGTTGTCGGTGGTGATGACGTTGGCACCGGAATGCGGGAAGTGGAAGGTGGTGTAGACCACACCAGGCTGCATACGGTCAGTAATGGATGCTCGCAGTACGGTTTCGCCCGAACGGCTTTTCACTCCAACCCAGTCACCATCGCATATCCCCAGATTCTCGGCATCGTGCGGGTGCAATTCCAGACGGTCTTCCTCGTGCCAGGCCACGTTGTCGGTACGACGGGTTTGGGCACCGACGTTGTATTGCGACAGGATGCGACCGGTCGTCAATATCAACGGGTATTTGCTGCTAGTGCGTTCTTCGGTTGGCACGTATTCCGTTAGCATGAAGCGACCTTTGCCGCGAACGAATTGATCGGCGTGCATGATGGGTGTGCCTTCTGGCGCTTCATCGTTGCAAGGCCATTGGATACTGCCGATTGCGTCGAGTTTTTTATAGCTGACGTTTTTGAATTGCGGCGTCAGTGCAGCGATCTCGTCCATGATTTCTGATGGATGCCGGTAGTTCATGGGGTAACCCAGGGCGTTTGCCAAGTCTTGCGTGACTTCCCAGTCTTCCTTGCCGCCCAGCGGTCTCATGACTTTTCGCACTGGCGAAATCCGGCGCTCGGCATTGGTGAATGTGCCGTTTTTCTCCAAAAAGGATGATCCCGGCAGGAATACGTGGGCAAATTTCGCGGTTTCATTCAAGAAAATGTCTTGAACTACCAGGCATTCCAATTCACGAAGAGCCTGATGAACGTGTTGAATGTCGGGGTCTGATTGGGCAATGTCTTCGCCTTGCACATAAAGCCCCTTAAAGCTGCCATCGATGGCTGCCGCGAACATGTTGGGTATGCGCAGGCCGGGTTCGGATTCGAGTTTCACACCCCAGGCCTGTTCGAATTGCAGCCGGGTTTCGGTTTCGGAGACATGGCGATAACCCACGAACTCATGCGGGAACGACCCCATGTCGCAAGAACCTTGAACGTTGTTTTGCCCACGCAACGGGTTGACGCCTACACCGTCGCGGCCAATATTGCCGGTAGCCATGGCAAGGTTGGCAATGCCGATCACAGTGGTTGAACCTTGGCTGTGTTCGGTAACGCCCAGGCCATAGTAGATAGCGCCATTGCCACCTGTCGCGTACAACCGGGCCGCTTGACGCAGGGTTTCGGCGGGTACGCCAGTTACATCAGCGACGGCTTCCGGTGAATTTTTCGGCAACGCAACAAAGGCTTTCCATTTTTCATACGATTCGATGTCGCAGCGTTCGCCAATGAAGGTTTCGCTGGTCAATCCTTCGGTAACAATGACGTGGGCCAGCGCCGTAACCACGGCAACATTGGTTCCCGGACGTAATTTCAGATGGTAATCGGCTTGAACATGGGGGGTACGAACCAGATCGATACGCCGTGGATCGATAATAATCAGCTTGGCACCTTCACGAATGCGGCGCTTCATCATCGAGCCAAAAACCGGGTGGCCGTCGGTGGGGTTGGCACCGATGACCAGAATGACATCGGTTTTGCGGATGGAATCGAAGGTTTGTGTACCAGAGGATTCGCCGAATGTGGTTTTCAAGCCATACCCCGTCGGCGAGTGACAGACACGCGCACAGGTATCCACATTGTTGTTGCCGAAACCGGCACGAACCAGCTTCTGAACCAGGTAGGTTTCTTCGTTGGTACAACGCGATGAGGTTATACCGCCAACCGAATATTTTCCATATTTGGCTTGAATGGTTTTCAATCGGTCGGCAGCAAATTCGATGGCTTCATCCCAACTGACTTCACGCCAGGCATCGCTGATTTTTTCACGTATCATCGGTGCGGTGATGCGATCTTTATGAGTTGCATAGCCGAAAGCGAAACGGCCTTTGATGCACGAGTGACCGTGATTGGCCAAGCCGTTTTTATCAGGCACCATGCGCACCAGTTGCTCGCCTTTCATCTCGGCTTTGAACGAGCAGCCGACTCCGCAATAAGCGCAGGTGGTTATCGTGCTGTGTTCCGGTTGGCCGTGGTCAATGACAGACTTTTCCATCAATGTCGCAGTGGGGCAGGCTTGAATGCAGGCACCGCACGACACGCATTCGGAATCCATGAAGGCTTGATCCTGTCCGGGCGAGACGGTGGATTCGAAACCACGCCCATCGATGGTCAATGCGAAAGTGCCTTGCACTTCTTCACAAGCACGAACGCAACGCGAACATACGATACATTTGGATGGATCGAAGCTGAAATAGGGGTTGCTCTCATCTTTTTCGGCAGCCAGGTGGTTGTTGCCTTCGAAGCCGTAACGTACTTCGCGCAGACCGACTTCGCCGACGGTATCCTGCAACTCGCAGTTGCCGTTGGCGGAACAAGTCAAACAATCGAGCGGATGATCGGAAATATAAAGCTCAGCAATGCCTTTACGCAGTTTGGCCAACTTTTCGTTCTGCGTAGTGACTCTCATGCCTTCGCCGACAGGCGTGGTGCAGGATGCAGGATAGCCGCGCGCACCTTCGATTTGCACCAGACACATACGGCAGGAGCCGAATGGATCCAGACTGTCGGTTGCGCATAGTTTGGGGATGCCGATACCGGCCTCGGTGGCTGCCCGCATGACCGAAGTTCCGGCATTGACAGTGATCTTATGCCCGTCGATTTCCAGTGTCACCTGGCCGGGGGAGCTGCTCTCAGGGGTGCCGAAATCAATATCTCTTCTGTTTGACATAAGTGGTCTCCTGCTAATCGATCAGGCTCTGGCGGCTTGCAGGCCGAAGTCTTCAGGGAAATGATTGAGCGCACTCAGCACCGGATAAGGTGTCATGCCGCCCATGGCACATAGCGAGCCGCATACCATGGTGTCGCAAAGATCACGTAACAATTCGACATTTTTGGCTTTGTCGATGTCGGCGACGATACGATCAATGACTTCGACACCGCGTGTCGAACCAATCCGGCAGGGTGTGCATTTGCCGCAAGATTCCTCCACGCAAAATTCCATGGCATAGCGAGCCATCTCTGCCATGTTGACGGTGTCATCGTGAACGACGATGCCGCCGTGCCCCAGTACGGCAGAAATGGCGGCAAAGGCCTCGTAGTCCAATGGAGTATCGAACTGATCGTCATACAGGTAAGCACCGAGCGGCCCCCCCACCTGAACGGCACGAATCGGTCGACCACTGGCCGAACCACCGCCATAGTCGTATAACAGCTCACGCAACGTCATACCAAAAGCGGCTTCAAACAAGCCGGAATGCTTGATGTTGCCCGCCAGTTGCAAAGGTAGTGTGCCACGCGACCGCCCCATACCGTAATCGCGGTAGTAGTCGCCACCTTTATCGAGAATAATGGGAACCGACGCCAACGAAATGACATTGTTGACGATGGTGGGCTTGCCGAACAAACCGACAATAGCTGGCAGCGGCGGCTTGAAACGCACCAAACCCCGTTTGCCTTCCAAACTTTCCAGTAACGAGGTTTCTTCGCCGCAGATGTAAGCGCCCGCACCCAAGCGTACTTCGAGATGAAAGGCTTTGCCGCTGCCTTGAATATCGTCACCCAAGTACCCTCCTTGATAGGCGGCCTGAATGGCTTCATTCAAGGCCTTGTGCGCATGGGGGTATTCGACGCGCAGATAGATGTAACCTTGGGTTGCACCTACGGCCAGACCGGCAATGGTCATACCTTCGATGAGTACGAACGGGTCGCCTTCCATAACCATCCGATCGGAGAATGTGCCCGAATCGCCTTCATCGGCGTTGCAGACGATGTATTTCTGCTCCGCTGGCGAATTGAGAACGGTGTTCCATTTGATGCCGGTCGGGAACGCGGCCCCGCCGCGACCGCGCAAACCGGAGTCGGTAACGTGTTTGACGATTTCGGTTTGCTGCATTGCCAGCGCATTTTTCAAACCCCGATAGCCCTCATGCGCGATGTAATCGTCCAGGCTGACAGGGTCGGTTATACCAACACGGGCGAAGGTCAGACGGTTCTGGTTTTTGAAATACGGCAGTTGTTCGATATTGCCGAGAAACAAGGGATGTTGCTTGCCTTCCAGCATACCGGCATCCAACAAAGCAGGAATATCCGCTGCCTGCACAGGCCCATAGGCAACACGACCTTGCGCAGTTTCGACCTCGACCAGAGGCTCCAGCCAGAACATCCCCCGAGAACCGTTACGCACGATGTCGATAGTCAGGTTTTTGGCTTGCGCCTCGGTCGCTAGTGTTTTTGCAACGAGTCCTGCACCCAAGGACAGAGCGGTGGAGTCACGGGAAACAAATACGCGTGTCATTATTGGGCACCTTTGCATGCTGCGATGAGTTGATCGAATTTTTCCGGGGTTACTCGCCCGTAAATGTCGCCATCTATCGTGATCGCTGGCGAACAGGCGCAATTGCCAAGGCAGTAAACCGCTTCAAGGGAAAAACGCTCATCTGCCGTCGTTTCGTGAAAGTCGATACCCAACATCTGCGTGGCATGCTTTTCAAGCGTTCTACCATTCATAGCTTGGCAGGATTCGGCTCGGCAAATGCGAACAACGTGTTTTCCTGGCGGTGTGGTACGAAAATAATGATAAAAACTGATGACACCATGCACTTCGGCCCTGGACAAGTTCAGCGCTGCGGCAATGTCCGCCACGGCATCCGCCGGAATGTAGCCCAGATTGTCCTGAATGCCGTGAAGAATCGGCAACAAATTGCCCGGCATCGCTTGGTGCGCAGCCAGAACATCAAGCACGACGGGTTTTTGGTTTTGGTAGTCTTGCGTCATGGGCTTTATAGGATGGCGAATACGGTGGGCAGCTATTTAATCACGAATAAACGCGCACTTGCAATTCACTTGACGTGTCTCAATCCCGCGATTTTCCTAATGCTTGCGAGGTTTTTACAGGTGCAGATGGGCGATGCCAGGAACAAAAAATGACTGCTCGGGTCTTTACTTTTAAATGATAATGGTTATCATTATTTCAAAGATTGAATTCCCGGAGTGTGTGATGTACGTATGTGTATGTAAGGCAATCACCGACAAACAGTTATTGCAGGCAATCGACGAAGGGGCTTGCACCCGCCGCAAGGTCATGCAATGCACCGGCGCCGGCGGTGTATGCGGCAAATGCACGCAAAGCATCAAGGCTCTGGTTGAGCAGAAATTCGATACTCCGCCAGTGGCGAGCGCTGCCTGACGCACTCTAAATTTGGATGAATTAACGCAACAGGCCGGTTAACCCGGCCTGTTGCGTTTATCAAGAAGGCGTTTAGTGAGCAGCGTCAGGTGCTGACTCAGCTTTGGGCGGCTGCCCTGCTGGCGCTTCGCCACCTTCCGCCGCTTGAGGCGGCTCACTGACAGCTTCGCCAGGGCTTGTCGCAGGTACTTCAACAGGTGGTTGTCCCGGCGCCGTTACCGCCGACGGCAGCAGAATTTCCACGGTTGCGGCTTTACGCAGACCTTCGATCATAGCCTGCGCTTTTTGACGCTGCAACATTGGCCTGATTTGTTCTTTGACGGCATCGAATGGTGGTGGTGTCAACGGCCTGGAATCTTCTCTCAGGATAACGTGCCAGCCAAATTGGGTTTGCACCGGCGTCTTGCTGAATTTGCTATTTTCCAATGCCGCGACGGCTTCGGAAAAGGGTGGCACCATGCGATCAGCGGTAAACCAGCCCAAATCCCCCCCTTCCGCCCCCATCGGGTCGATCGAGTGTTTTTTAGCCAGTGCTTCGAAGTTGGCGCCTTTTTCCAGCTCGGCGATCAGCTTTTTGGCCTCATCTTCAGTTTTTACCAAAATATGACGGGCCTTGTATTCATTGCCCATGTCGGCCATTTTGGCCTCATATTCGGCTTTGATTTCCGCATCGGTCACTGGATTATTTTCCAGATAATTCTGTAACGCAGCCTGCGACAGCAATGAATTCCTGACCGTCGTCATGCGTTCGATGAACTCTGGGCTTTTATCAAGTTGTTTTTGCAACGCCTGCTGAATCAATAACTCGCGCTGAATCAGCTCTTCCAGCAATTGTTCCTTCGGAAAATTCTGCCCCTGGCTACGCTCGGCAATTTCCCTTTCCAGTGTTTCAAGCGTCTTTTTGCTGATAAAAACACCGTTGACCGATGCAACCGCATCGTCCTTGCTGACAGCCGGTACGGCCAGGGTACTGGGGTCGGCGGCTTTTTCCTGCGTACAACCGATAAATGCCGTAGCGCCAGCCAGTATCAGGGGAATGAGTTTGAGTTTCATCTTAAGAATTTCCTGTGTTGTTTTCAGTAGGGGTTAATGCGTTGATACCAAGGGCGTGAATCTCTGCTTTCATCATGTCACCCAGTGCGCGATACACCATCTGGTGACGCTGCACCAGCGATTTGCCCTCAAATGCGTCCGCAACAATGGTTACATTGAAATGACCACCACCGCCCTGGTTGCCGTAGTGTCCGGCGTGCGCAGCGCTGTGATCGATGATTTCGATTGCTTCAGGCCGCAAAGCCTCTTCCAGTTTTTGTCTCAAGGTGCTTGCTGTCATTTGGGTAGTACGAGTTTGAAGGGTTTGACGATAATGTGTTTATAGACACCGGCTTGCAGATACGGATCGGCATTCGCCCAAACCTGAGCCGCATCGAGACTTGGGAATTCGGCCACAATCAAGCTGCCGGTGTAGCCGTTAGTGCCCGGATCGTCACTGTCTATCGCAGGCATAGGCCCGGCAATCAGCAGACAACCTGCAGCCTGAAGCGCCTGCAAACGCTGTAAATGAGCCGGTCGCGCCGCGAGCCGCTGGTTCAGGCTGTCGGGTACGTCTTCAGCGATGATGCAATACAGCATTAGTCTTTGCGCTCCGGTACAGGTACGTATCTATACAAAAACAGCATTTGCACGCAGATGAACACCAGCATCAAACCGGGCACACCAAAGGTTTTGAAATTGACCCAGGCATCGGTATCGTAATGTTTCATCACATATAGATTCAAAAAGCCGATGCTGATGAAAAACGTGGCCCAGCTCAGGTTCAGTTTTTTCCATATCGATTTGGGCAATTCGACATTGGCACCCATCATGCGTTCGATGAACGGTTTTTTGCCAATGAACTGACTGGCCAGGAAGGCTGCGCCGAACAACCATTCGATGATGGACAGCTTCCACTTGATGAACTGCTCGTCCTGAAGATACAACGTCGCGCCGCCCATCACCAGAATGAGCGCCAGCGTGATCCACTGCATGCTTTCAATTTTTCGGTACAACAACCAGTACACCAGCAACTGCAATACTGTGGCACCAATGACCACAGCCGTTGCCACATAAATGTCGTACAGTTTGAAAGCGACGAAAAACAGGATGATGGGGAAGAACTCAAGAAATGGCTTCATCGCGCGTTGCAGGTTGATAGTATTGAAACTGAAATGGACGCAGGGTCAGATATAAAGATCAATACCTGAAATCATTGCGCCAACTGAGGCACGAACCGGTTGCCCATGGATTTCGGAATAGGTTTTGATTGCCTTGGCATGTTCTGCACTGGCTGATCGATCATTGCCGACCCAATCGACATCCTGCCTGGCCAGTACGGCGCGAATGTGTTCCGGGGTCGAAGCCGGTTGTCGTTGCGTTTCCGGAGCGTCGCCGTTGGTCGGCTTGGCGATTGCCTCCACACGCGAGCTGGAGTCGGTGCGCAGTGCATCCGGTTTCGAACCAACCCGATAAAAAGCCAACGACGAAGAGTGGATGGTATTCACGATGAACCGAGGACGCTTGATTTGGCGGACAATTGTA
>Ga0006715J51105_101351_pt1 | contig 9119 bp, 10 predicted proteins | sample SubbioQV12_AUG13_FD_51105 | JGI IMG/M metagenome (IMG submission 51105) | reverse complement strand
GACTGAACTGTATTTAGAGGAGTTTCCGTTAATCTTGACAGGCCGTTCTCTGCTGACAACATTCCAGGTTGCTGCGCATGCCTAAAATCCCGGTTATTTCGGGTGCCGAGGCTATACGCGCCTTGCAACGTTTGGGCTTTGTCTTCGTTCGTCAAAGAGGAAGTCATATCGTACTTCGAAGAGGTTCCAGTGGCTGTGTTGTACCGAATCATCGCGAGATCAAGACAGGAACTTTGGTGGGGTTGCTCAAACAAGGTGGTGTTTCAATTGATGACTTCATCAGCGCACTTGACTCTTGATTTGGCAACTCCTAACCCAACGCTCCAGCCGACTCCGCTAACGCTACGCGGCTGAGCTTTGCGTTAGACGTGGTAATTGTCCGTTGTTGAGTCTTTCCCGGTTTCGGTGTGATTTAACTGGGATTTCACGGCTTCAGGCGCTGGATTTATGGGCCTGTTCAAACCTGCCAGTCAGGTTGGCATTGTGCCGACAACCGCTGCCAGTCGACACCGGCGACCAGCTATTGCCACTATGCCTGGCTGATCGAAAACGCCGCCGTATCCACTTGGAACCAGACAAAGCCGCCCTGATGCAAACGCCGTTGACACAGCCAGACGCCATTACCGTACCGGGATGAAGAGCGTCGGTTGTCTCTGAGCCGTACGGCGGGCTTGCCAGGTTGGGCGGGCTTTCGATACGCCGCCAGCTGAGCCGTAAAGTATTGATAGGGTAAATCCTGCTGCCGACAATACGCCGCCTGGCTCAGGCCACTTCGCTGCCAGTTTTCGATCTGTTTGCTCCAATCCGCTTTCGTTCCCATCGCGATTCCTCATGCAAAAAACATGAGGTTCGCCGATTGATGCCTTGGCCGGTAGATGGGTGGGTTAGACGCACAGTTTTTTGCCGAGCCGCAATGAAACATCAGTCCGAATGACCAACCAGATCACTGTGGACGATGATCTCGCGCAACAAAGCGGTGGCGTAACTGCCTGCGGGTAAGGTAAACGCTAGATTTAGCCCGTCGTCGCTCCAATGCCAGGACAGATTTTCGGGTTTGACGCGCAGCGCACGCCGGTCTTGCGACAAGTCGGCGCATTCCAGACCCGTCACCAATACCGGATGCGCGTCGGCGCACGCCCGTTCCCGTGTCGCTACATCGCCACTCGATCGCAGTGAACCTCGACCCCACAGTGCGCCGGTTGGATGAATGTCGCTGATGCGGACTCGTTCGATGAGTGGGGCGTCGATAAGGTCGGTCAGAAAATGGCTGTGACTGCCTTCGAGTTGGAATACATCGCCGGACAGCGCCTGATTCCAGGTTTGTGCTGTCACCCTTGCGGCGAGTATGTCGTTGAAAAGCAACGATCTTGCCGCCGACAGGTAAATCGACCGTTGTTCGGGTTTGACGCGCTGCCCTTGAAACAGGGCCAGGGCTTTTTCGATATTGCCGCCGCGATGGCCGAAACGCTGTTCGCCAAAGTAATTGGGGAAGCCGGTGGCCTGGATGCATTGCAATTGATGCTCGGTTTGTACGCGGTTGCCCTGCCAGTGACGAATCAAAATGACGAAGCGGTTGCCTGCCAACACGCCGCGTTTGAGTTTGCGCGGGTGGCGGATGGCTTGCAGGATGGTCAGTCGTTCGGATTCGATAGCCTGCCAGTCAGGTGCATCCTTACCCGGCAACCAGACACTGAACCATTGCCGGGTACGACCGTGACGGTCTTTCAAGCCGGCATAGCCGATGTCGCGCTGTCGCACCCCGGCATGACGAGCCAAAAGGCGGGCGATGTATTCAGTGTTTTCACCGACTTTTTCAACATAAAGGAAAATGTGTTCGCCATGGCCTTCAGGTGTGAAGCTTAAGGTTTCCTCGACGATGAAATCGTCAGGGTTGGACTTGATGTTGCCGGTGGCCGACGGGCCGCCGTAGGCTCGGGGCCAATCAGGCAGCAAAAACCTGTTTGCGTCGTCGTGCATTTGAAACCCTCACCCTGGCCCTCTCCCAGAGGGAGAGGGGATTGTCACCTTGGCTCTTGCCTTGGGGAGAGCGTACGCTTCTCCCGACAGGAAAGGCTGTCATCATTTTTCTATCAACACCACAGCCTGCACGGCGATGCCTTCCTTGCGGCCTTCGAAGCCCAGTTTCTCGGTCGTGGTGGCTTTGACGTTGATGCAGTCGAGGTCGGTTTCCAGATCGACGGCGATGTTGGCGCACATGGCGGGTACGTGCGGCAGCATTTTCGGTGCCTGGGCTATGATGGTGATATCGGCATTGACCAGCGTGTAACCCTTTGCTTTGACGATAGCGTAAACGTGGCGCAACAAAACTCGGCTGTTGGCGCCCTTGAAGTCGGGATCGGTATCGGGGAAGTGTTTGCCGATGTCGCCTAACGCCGCCGCGCCCAGAATGGCATCGGCCAGTGCATGCAACACCACATCGCCGTCGGAATGGGCTTCCAGGCCTTTTTCGTAAGGAATGGTGACGCCGCCCAGAATGATGTGGTCGCCGTCGTTGAAGCGGTGAACGTCGTAGCCTTGGCCGACTCGGATCATGTTTGTTGCTCCATGTGGAATTGTGCCAGCGCCAGATCGTCGGGCCGGGTGATCTTGATGTTGTCGGGGCGGCCTTCGACGATTTTTGGCTTGAATCCCAATAGCTCCAACGCACTGGCTTCGTCGGTGATGGCCGGATTGCCTTCGGTCTGTTGCAGGGCGTCGCGCAACAGGCCGTATCTGAACATCTGCGGCGTCAATGCCCGCCAGATGTGTTTGCGGTCTATGGTGGTGGTGATGACGTCACCTTCGACCTGCTTCAAGGTGTCGTGCGACGATAAGGCCAGAATGCCGCCAACCGGATCGTCTTTTAGCGTTTGTATTTGCAGATGGATGTCGCTGGTGGTCAGACAGGGCCGGGCGGCGTCGTGCACCAGCACCCAGTCGTTTCCGCTGGCCAGGCCTTGCAGGGTTTTCAGGGCCGACAGCACCGAATCGGCACGTTCCTTGCCGCCGGGGGCGGTGATGACATCGGGGTGTCTGGCAATGGCCAGTTCCGGCCAGTACGGGTCTTCAATGGAAATGGCCACCGCGACTTTTGCAAACGCGCCGGAGGCCAGTAGCCGCGACAGTGTGTGTTCGATGACGGTTTTGCCTGCCAGCGGCAGATATTGTTTGGGGCGGTCGGCCAGCATACGTTTGCCGACACCGGCGGCGGGCACTACGGCCCAACATGAGGGTATTGAATTCATGCGCTATTCCAGCACCTGAAAAAAGGTTTCGTTTTCCTTGATCATGCCCAAATCATAACGGGCACGCTCTTCAATGGTTTCTAGGCCGCGACGCAAGTCTTTGACTTCGGCATAGAGTGCGTCGTTACGGTCTTTTTTTTCCTGAATCTGCTTGTTGAGTTGTTCCAGTCGTTCGCGGTATTCGCTGATTTGCGCAATGTTGGCATCGCCAAACCACAGCCGGTATTGGAAGTGCAGGGTCAGGGCGATGATGATGGCGACCAGCGTTTTAATGGGAATCCTCTGGCGTTAAAGTTCTATGAGCTTGGGTGTTGAAACAGGTGTTACAACAGCTTCACCAGGGCTGCATTCAAACCTGCCTGGGTCAGCAACATAACCGCATATCCTGGTTCCGCCTGTTGTTGACTGAAACCAGCTTTTTGCGGAATTTTGATAAACCCGTGTGTATCAAATACCATGACAGTCATCGTAATTCCGTTAGGAAACTCAATCCCCCCGCAGATTGGTTGGCCCTGCCTTGATGCAAGGCCAACCTGCGCCGGTTTATTTCAGCATTTTGAACGCGCTGCGGCCTGCGTATCGGGCTTTTGCCCCCAGCTCGTCTTCGATTTTCATCAGACGGTTGTATTTGGCCACGCGGTCGGAGCGGCTCAAGGAACCGGTCTTGATCTGACCGGTGCCGGTGGCGACCACCAAATCGGCAATGGTGGTGTCTTCGGTTTCGCCGGAACGGTGCGATACCACGGCGCTGTAACCTGCGGCGCTGGCGGTGCTGATGGCTTCCAGGGTTTCGGTCAGGGTGCCGATCTGGTTGACTTTGATCAGAATCGAGTTGGCGATACCGTTTTCGATGCCTTCTTTTAAAATCGCCGGGTTGGTGACGAACAAGTCGTCGCCAACCAACTGGATGCGGTTGCCGAGTTTTTCGGTTTGATATTTCCAGCCGTCCCAGTCGTTTTCGTCCAGACCGTCTTCGATGGAAATGATGGGATATTTGTCGACCCATGCCGCCAGGAAGTCGACCATTTCTTCAGAGTTGAAGCGACGGTTTTCCGCCGACAGGAAATATGTGCCGTTGTCGAAATACTCGGAAGCCGCCGCGTCCATGCCCAGATAGATGTCCTGGCCTGCTTTGTAACCGGCGTTTTCGATGGCTTGCAGAATGACTTCGATGGCTTCTTCGTTGGATGACAGGTTGGGCGCGAAACCGCCTTCGTCACCAACGGTGGTGGCCAGGCCACGGCTTTTCAGCACTTTCGCCAGGTTGTGGAATACTTCGGCGCCGTAGCGTATGGCTTCGCGGAAGCTGGGCGCACCGACGGGCAGGATCATGAATTCCTGCAAATCGACGCTGTTGTCGGCGTGCGAGCCGCCGTTGATGATGTTCATCATCGGCACCGGCAGGATGAATTCGCCAGAGGTGTTGAGGAATTGGTACAGCGGTTTGCCCGTTTCCTGGGCGGCGGCACGGGCCGCTGCCATCGATACGCCCAAGATGGCGTTGGCTCCCAGGCGGCTTTTGCTGGGTGTGCCGTCGAGGGCTATCATTTTTTGATCCAGCGCTTTCTGGTCGTTGGCGTTCATGCCGATGACGGCGTCGCGAATTTCGTTGTTGACATTGTTGACCGCATTCAGCACACCTTTGCCCAGGTAGCGCGATTTGTCGCCATCACGCAATTCGATGGCTTCGCGCTCACCGGTGGATGCGCCTGACGGCACCATCGCGGTGCCAACAATGCCGGAATCCAGCCAGACTTCGGCTTCGATGGTCGGGTTGCCGCGTGAATCCAGCACTTCTCTTGCTCTTACATCAACGATTCTCATGATCTTCAATTGCTCCGTAATTTTAAGGCTGTGGGTAATGGTTAGTGGTCGGGGAATAGCTCGCCCAGGTCGATGCTCAAATCCGGGAATAAATAGGAGTTGGCCAGGTCGTTAGCGGCGAAACTGCAATGCAGTTGGTACTGGCCCTGCGCGTTCAAGACGAATTGCTGGATGAGGGTTTCGTAGGGGAATACTAGCCAGTATTCCTGAACACCGCTTTCCGCGTACAGCGCACTTTTGATCTGGGCGTCTTTCTTGGCGCTGCTTTTGGAAACGATCTCGATGATCCAGTCCGGTGCACCATTGCAGCCTTGTTCGTCCAGTTTATCGGGGTCGCAGATAACGCAAATGTCGGGTTGCACGACGGTAAAAATTTCCTGATTGGCCAGCAGGGATTTGCGGCGGTCGTACAAGCGAACGTCAAAAGGGGCGGCAAATACCTGGCAAGATTTGTGACGGGAATAATTGAACAGTTGGCTGCTCAAATACATCGACAGTCGTTGATGGTCGACATTCGGCGCCGGTGCCATCAGCGAAATTTTGCCCTTAATCAGTTCGACGGTTTCACTCAATTGCCAGGTCATGTAATCCGCATAGCTGTAGCTGGCTGTTAAATCAAGCTGCGACAATTGGGTGATTTTGGCCATGACAAACCTTGCAACCTTATAGCGTGGTTTCAATCAACGGCGCGGATTTTACAGCACGATCAAGGGTTTGCAAGGTAACGAGCAATTCGCGCATCCGCTGCAACGGCCAGGAATTGGGACCATCGCTCAAGGCTTCGTCCGGCTTGGGGTGGGTTTCCATGAACAGACCGGCAATGCCGACGGCCACCGCCGCCCGTGCCAGCACCGGTACGTGCTCGCGCTGACCACCGGAACAATTACCCTGGCCACCCGGTAATTGCACGGAGTGGGTGGCGTCGAACACCACGGGGCAGTGGGTGCCGCGCATCACCGCCAAAGAGCGCATGTCGGACACCAAGTTGTTGTAACCAAATGAAACACCGCGCTCGCAAACCATGATCTGTGAGTTGCCGGTGGCTTGGGCCTTGCTGACCACATTGTTCATGTCCCAGGGTGCCATGAACTGGCCTTTCTTGATGTTGACCGGCTTGCCAATGGCTGCGACGCTCTGGATGAAATTGGTCTGGCGGCACAAAAAGGCCGGTGTCTGCATCACATCGACCACGCTGGCGACTTCAGCCAGCGGCGTGTCTTCATGTACATCGGTGAGTACTGGCACACCGATTTGTTGTTTGACCTTTTCCAGTATCTTGAGACCGGTTTCCAATCCCAGGCCGCGAAAACTGCTCATCGACGAGCGATTGGCCTTGTCGAACGACGATTTGTAAATGAACGGTATGGCCAGCTCATCGCTGATTTCTTTCAGTTTGCCCGCTGTATCGAGCGCCATTTGCTCGCTTTCGATGACACAGGTACCCGCTATCAGAAAAAACGGCTGATTCAGGCCGACTTCGAAATGGCATAACTTCATGATAAACCTTGTTTTTTGTGTTGAGCGGCGGCTTCGACGAAGCCGGAGAACAGCGGGTGGCCGTTGCGTGGCGTCGAGGTGAATTCGGGGTGGAACTGGCAGGCCAGAAACCAGGGATGGTCGGGTAATTCGATGATTTCCACCAGACGACCGTCGAGCGACTTGCCGGAAAACCGCATACCGACGGCTTCCAGCGGCTTCAGATACTGGTTGTTGAATTCGTAGCGATGGCGATGGCGTTCGGTAATCACGTCTTTCTGGTAAACCTCGAACGCCAGTGAAGCGGATTTCAAGCGGCACTTTTGTGCCCCCAGGCGCATGGTGCCGCCGATGTCGGAATCCTCGTCACGAACCATCAAGCCGCCCGCCTCGTCCATCCATTCGGTAATCAGGCCAATGACCGGGTGCGGGCTTTTCGGCAGGAATTCGGTGCTGTGCGCACCTTCCAGGCCCGCGACGTTGCGGGCGAATTCGATCACCGCCGACTGCATGCCCAGGCAAATGCCCAGGTAGGGAATCTTGTTTTCGCGGGCGAAACGCACGGTGGCAATTTTGCCCTCGACACCGCGCTCGCCGAAACCGCCGGGCACCAGAATGGCATCGACATTTTTCAGTTGCGAAGTGCCTTCCTGTTCGATGGTTTCGGAATCGATGTAGCGGATATGCACCTTGTGGCGAGTATGAATCCCGGCGTGCAACAAGGCTTCGTTCAAGGACTTGTAGGCGTCGGTGTGGTCGACATACTTGCCGACGATGGCAATTTCGACATCATCGCTTGGATGGGTCAGGCCATCGACCACGCGCTCCCAGGCCGACAGATCGGCGGGCGGCACGTCCAGGCGCAACTGACTGACGACCAGATCGTCCAGACCTTGCTCGTGCAGCAACAGGGGAATGCGGTAAATAGTGTCGGCATCGATGGCCGAAATGACGGCTTTTTCGGTGACATTGGTGAACAGCGCAATTTTACGGCGTTCACTGGCCGGAATCGGTTGCTCGGAACGGCAGATGAGAATGTCGGGCTGAATGCCGATGGAACGCAGTTCCTTGACCGAATGCTGGGTGGGTTTGGTTTTGATTTCACCCGCCGACTTGATGTAAGGCACCAATGTCAGATGAATGAACAAGGCGCGGTCGCGGCCCAGTTCCACGCCCATTTGACGGATGGTTTCCAAAAACGGCAGCGACTCGATGTCGCCAACGGTGCCGCCAACCTCGATGATGCCTATGTCCATGCCGTTGGCACTGGCATAAACCCGGCGCTTGATTTCATCGGTGATGTGCGGAATGACCTGCACAGTGGCGCCGAGATACTCGCCCTTGCGCTCGTTGCGCAGCACCTGCTCGTAAACCTGGCCGGTGGTGAAATTGTTTTTCCGGGTCATCGTGGCACGGAGGAAGCGCTCGTAATGCCCCAGATCGAGATCGGTTTCTGCGCCGTCTTCGGTGACGAACACCTCACCATGCTGAAACGGACTCATGGTGCCCGGATCGACATTGATGTAAGGGTCGAGTTTGGTGATGGTGACGTTCAGGCCGCGGTCTTCCAGTATTGCCGCCAGCGATGACGCCGCGATGCCTTTACCCAGGGATGACACCACGCCGCCGGTGATAAAAATGAATTTGGTCATGAGGTTAAGCGCCCTTCAGTCAACGAACGGCCAGGGGTCGGAAAAGGCGCGGATTCTAGCAGTTTTGCCACCGGCTTGCTGGCGAATCCGGCAAAGGCCCGTATAGGCAGAAGCTTACAAATCCTGTTCGCTATCGGTACGTAAATTGGGCCAGCGGCTGAAGGCGAACACCCAGATCATGATGATGTTGACGACAGGCACCAGCAGCGCCAACGTCCACCAGCCATTGAAACCGGCTTTTTCGATGATGCGATAACCCAGCCACAAGCAAAATCCGGCAAACAACGGCAGCAGCAACCAGAACAGCATCATGACCGAAATCCCCGTTTGGCGTTGGGCCAGTCCATCAAGGCCAGTTGCAGGAAAATCAGCAACAAACCGAAACCGGGCAGGAATACCAAGCCAGCCCACAAGGGATTCAGCCCGGCTTTTTTGTAGATCAGGATGACCGGTATCACGATCATCAAGCCCACGATGACCACTTGCAGTATCTCAGGCACCATCAACATGTGTGTTCTCCTCGTTTCGAAATTGCCAGCGAACTGAAATACCGCGCTCCGGCGACGTGTTCCAGGCCCATTCGTCCACCCACAAACCAACAACCGCCGCCAACCGATCGCCCAGATAAATCAATGGTCGGGCTTCACGTTGCCACGGCGGCACACCGGCTTCCTGAAACAGTTTTTTCAGGCGGTGATGACCGGCCCGGCCCGGCAGTTTCAGGGTTTCGCCACCCTGGCGAGGCCGGATGCTGACCGGCAAACACTGCCATAGCCTGGCGCTGATGCCATTCTCGACGCGATCACGAATCAGCGTCAAGCCATTGGGCAAGGCCAGGTCGTGCTGATCGCGCGGCCAGATAACGCTGTCTCGCAGGGGCTGCAAAGCCGATTCTGGCAAGCAGTAAAGCTGGTTGCGGTAG
>Ga0006715J51105_100497_pt1 | contig 9610 bp, 11 predicted proteins | sample SubbioQV12_AUG13_FD_51105 | JGI IMG/M metagenome (IMG submission 51105) | reverse complement strand
GAAAGTCCGCTCCATGGTCGGGCTGATCCCCTTTTACGCGGTCGAAATCATCGAGCCGGAAATGCTGGAGCGGTTGCCGGACTTCAAACGCCGCCTGGAATGGTTCCTTAATTACCGGCCCGATCTGGCCGGTCTGGTGTCACATTGGGACGAACCGGGGCGCGGCAACCGCCGTTTGCTGTCGCTGCTGCGCGGCCGACGCATGAAACAACTGCTGCAGCGCATGCTCGACGAAGCCGAATTCTTGTCCGCCTATGGCGTGCGTTCGCTGTCGCGCGCGCATCTTGACGCCCCTTATGTTTTCGATTGCTGCGGCCAGCCGATGAAAGTGCGCTACCAGCCCAGCGAGTCCGATTCCGGCGCTTTCGGCGGAAATTCCAACTGGCGAGGGCCGATCTGGTTTCCGGTCAATTACTTGATCATCACTTCCTTGAAGCGTTTTGCCGGTTATTACGGAAACGATTTCAAAGTTGAATTCCCCACGGGTTCAGGCCGCTTTTCGACCCTTGATGAAATTGCCGAGGCATTGGCGTTGCGGCTAAGCCGGCTGTTTCGCCGCGACGAAAACGGGCTTCGCGCCGTGTTTGGCGACCGCGCTCTGCTGCAACGCGACCCGCACTTCACCAATTATCTGCTGTTTCATGAATACTTCCACGGCGATACCGGCGCCGGACTTGGCGCCTCGCATCAAACCGGCTGGACAGGTTTAGCGGCGATTCTGTTGCCGTTAACTGTTATATAGCACGGTGTAGATGTCGGGCCAGTCAATCGGGTAAATCTCTGGTGTCATGGCGGCATCCTTCTCACGGGAAGAGCGAATGCGGGCGAGGTTTCATTTCCGTCTGCTGCAGCTTCTTGCCAATAAGTCGAGATTAAGCTCCTTTCCTTACAAAAAGGCCTGTGTTTAACCGTGACGAATGATAGATTTGACCGCCGGCATCTCGGCGAAATGAGATAGGAAGGTTTTATGATGCTTGTGCGCGTTGCAGTAAGTCAGGGTCATTTCCGTCAAACCATTTTCGTGCGTTACTTTATTGACGGAGTTTGGTGGTATCTGGAAATCATCCAAAAGCGCGTCGATTTTGATGGCGGTTTTACCGCTGTCGTCGTCGAAGCAGATAGTCACTTGAGTATAAAAACAAGGGCCTAGAAAGCGATTTTCGATCCAGGTGACTCCCAGCAACAGTAGCGCGACGGCCGCGATCATAGCAACGGCCGCGCCGCCGTAACCGGCGCCGCACAGCATCCCGATCGCCGCCATGAACCAGATCATCGCGGCGGTCGTCAGGCCCCTGATGCGTACGGCATCGTGCAGGATCGAGCCCGCGCCCAAGAAGCCGATGCCGGTCACGATCTGCGCGGCGATCCGGCCGCGATCGCCGCCGTGATCCGCCATGATGACCGAAATCATCGTGAACAGCGCCGAACCCAGGGCGATCAGGATCATGGTTCTGAGTCCCGCCGGCTTGATTTTTTTCTCGCGTTCGACTCCGACGATGGCGCCGCAGACGATTGCAGCCAGCACCAGCGCCGGATAGGCCGCCTCAGGCGGCATCATGACATACCAATTCCCGACGATAACTTGCATGGCAAATCTCCGGTTGCTGTTATGAATGGACGGTCGCCAATGCTCCGCCGCAGCTGCTGCCTTGACCCGCGGTGCAGCCATAACAGTGCGCGGCAGTGGCAATGGGAGCATTCCACAACGCGTCCAGCGACAATTCGCTGATGTGGACTTTGGGTTTGGAGATGGCGCCGACCGGCAGCGACAGCATTTGGTTGAAATCGCAATCGTACACAAAGCCTTGCCAGTCGATGCTGAGGGTGTTGAGGCACATCAGGCGTTCGAGGTTGTCGGCGCAGAAACTGACTTTCAGCAGATTCAAGTAATTCTCGAAACGGCCCTGACTGATCAACAGACTGCCGAAACGCTGGATCGGCATGTTGGTCATGACCAACAGTCGATTGAAGACGATGCCGTAATCTTGCCAAAGGTGCTGCTTGTAAGCCTGTTCGAGCCGGGATTGCTCGGGAGGCAACACCGCATCCAACGGGTTGAAAACCAGATTCAGTGCCAACGCGCTGTCCGGCCGGCCGTAGCCCAGCCGGTTGAGACGCCGCAAGGCCGCCATGCTGTCCTTGAAGACGCCTTTGCCGCGCTGTTTGTCGACGTTTTCTTCCAGATAGCAAGGCAGGGAGGCGATGATTTCCACCTGGTGTTCGGCCAGGAATTCGGCCAGATCCTCGTAACCGGAGGCTTCGAGAATGGTCAAATTACAGCGGTCGATGACCTTGATGCCTCGCTCGCGTGCCGCGAGGACCAGCGCGCGAAACTCGGGATGCATTTCCGGGGCGCCGCCGGTCAAATCCAGAGTATGAATGGCCGCAGACTCGGTCAGCGCGAGTATCTGGTCGAGCGTTTCCCGGTTCATCATTTCGATGCGCTTCGGTCCGGCGTTGACGTGGCAATGCACGCAGCTCAGGTTGCACCGGTAGCCGAGGTTGATTTGCAAAATTTCCAACGGCTTGCGTAAAATGGCCGGAAAGGAGCTATCGATGAGCAAGGGTTTGGTATCGTGCATGGTGATTTCTTTTTACAAGGTTCTGATTCGGCGTTTTAAACCTGCAATTGACGCTCGTCATTGGGATGGAGCCGGCGGGCGATCGTCTTTCAAAAGCGATAGAAAGTCCTCTGGAGACAATGCGCCGCTTATGGCTGTTCTTTGTTGCGACCGATTAAAAAAATACGTTCTGGGCAGTTCCCCATACCAGGCGGGATCGATCTCAAAGCGAAGTGTTTGAGCATTATGTCCGGCAAAAACCCAGTTTTCCAGATCAGTCAAAAGATGTCGTTCGAGCAGCTGATTAATCTCCTTGATTTCGTCCAGAGTGTCGGTTGAAATTAATACCAACGTGAATTCGGGATGCCGCTGTTTCAATTCGGCCAATGCAGACATTTCTTTCAGGCAGGACGAACAGCTCAATGACCATAAGATCAAAGCAAACGGAGTACCCTGGTGATCAGCCAGGATTTTCTGATAACTGCCCGATATAAAAGGTCTGAAAGAGCCGGCTTGAGTAATTGCTGTCATGGCTAACAGCAAGCTCGCGATGCCGATTAATTTGGGTATCTTTTTCATCGTTTGATTTCGATGATCTCGTGAGTCTGTCCTTTGACCCAGGATAAAAAAATCTGTCGGCCATTGCCGATCAGTTTGGGCTGGCCGGATTCAGAGCGGGTTTCTGCCAACACTGCCGGTTTGCTCCATTGTTCTCCCCGGTCAGCCGACACGATTCCGAAGACGCGATGATAGGCGCCGTCAAACTCCTGCCAGACAATCACGGCAAGGTCCTCGACGGCCAACACATCGGGATGCACCGCCAGGTGCTCAGGGTTGCCCAGTGATTGCGGCGGCGATAGGGTTTTTCCATAATCATCGGTGTGTGCATAAAAGATACCCTGCCGATCTTCGCCCAGACTAAACCAGACCATATGTGAGCGGCCTCGCCCGTCCACAGCCAAAGCAGGCCCTTGTTCAGGGCAAGCATCGAGTGCGCGGCTCTCCCAACTGACCCTTCGGGGAGCCGACCAGGTTGTAGCGTTTATTTGTTTAAATAAGGCGTGATCCCGGATATGGCCCGGAAACACCATGCGCGCCAATACCACCGGCTGGTTGTCGGGCGCCAGCGCCACCGCTGTCCGGCAGCAGGAACAAATGTCGTCGCTGATGGCGTGATTGGCAAATTGACCGCTTAGCGGCGTGTTTGTTGAGGCGTAATACAAGGCCAGGCTTCCGTTGGGCAACTCATGCCGTTGGTCGTGCCAGAAAACATAAAGGTTTTCGTTACGATCCAGCAGCAATGCATCCATGTAATTCCTGGCGCGGTCGGCGTGGTCGCTGACGGGCATCGGCCGACTAAAACTCCGACCCTCATCGGTGGACAGGGTAAAAAAAGTCGTGGCCTTTTGCCGGTCGTCTGCTGAATACAACAGGTAAATGCTGCCGGAGCGGCCGATCGCTATTTGCGGTGGGTCTTCCGGCGTGGCATGAATTTTTTGCGGTTCTGGATTGACTTTAACCGCCGGGCCGAACGTTTTGCCGTTATCGGCGGAGGAATCGACCCACACGCTTTTTTCGGACGGCACGATTCGCCACAGGACACCATTTTTGTCGAAACCGGCCGCTACCGTATTGTGGAGCGGTTGCAGCGGCTGTTTTTGAGCCATCATCGAGGTCGTCGATTGACATGCAGTGATGAGGATTGTGGCTAATAAAAGCGAGTAGCGAAGCGCTATCCGGTTACGTCTTCCTGGAGCGTGGCATGGGTTCGGAAAATCTAAAGCCATTGCTATAGGCTTCATTACAACCCCACGTTCATCGTGCCCATGAAGCGGTAATCGGGTTCCGACTGATCGCCGTTCAAGTCATGGATCACCGCATAGCCACCGGTTACCCCGACATTCCAGTTTTGTCCCCCGATAAAGCGAATACCGGGCGAAAGGTAGACGGTATGCCCGCCGGAATTGCCGATGGTGATGCCGCGCCGCTGTTCAAAATCGCGCCAATCGCCGTTAATTTCCATGACTAAATTCCAGTAGCAGGCGGGGCAGGGTTTCATGGCATGCACCGGCATGGCGACGGCGAAGTTGTAATTGAACCCATCGCCCAGGGTAGTGGCCTGGCTGCCTTCGGTCGCCAATGTGTATAAAATGCTGGTGTTCAGCTTTACGGTGCCCACATCATAGCCATAGGCCAAGCCGAACATGCCATCCCATGAACCGGACCCCGGTTGCAAATGTGTCTCCAACCGTTCATTTTCAAAGCCGGTGTTGGTGGTTTCGCCGGTTGGCGCCTTGAAACCCAATATTAACGATGCGCTGCTCGCGCTATCGTCATAAAAGCGGTATTGTCCCCAAAAGCTCATGTCGCCTATACCTTCGGAAGCACCATGGTCGGCGACGCCCTCGCCAACAAATTCTCCATCCTCGAACGCTCCACCTTCGGCTTCCCGAACGTTGCTGCGATAAACGTACGGCAAACTCAAACCCACGCTCATATCATCGGTGACGCCATAGGCAAAACGAAAATTTCCGCCCAACAAGTAATCCACACTGTGCAAATCGGCTTGACGAGGGTCGGCATGACCGTGCCGGCCTTCGGCCTCTTCCTGGTATAGCTGCGGATTGGCGATCGCATCCGCTTGCCGCAATGCCTGTAGTTTTTGATCGGAAAAAGGCCTTAATTTCTGATATTCGACACTGAGTCCGAACGACATTTGACCGACGGGCATGGTTTGCGCCGTGGCGGTCCAAAAAGGGGCGGCTGAAGACGGCAAGCCGAAGCCGCCCGAAAGATGGTCCGCCAAAACGAATGAAGGAATGCTGAGCAAGGCAAACAACAGCAGGACATTCAGATTCATAAGAGAATCCTTCTAAATGGTGATTTAACTGAGGTTGCCATATAGCCGGGGCTTCAGCCACGCATCGATACTTAACCGGCCGCTGCCGCTTAAGGTCAAGGTTGCCAGCATCAGCAGATACATCAGCGGCAGCTTGTAATTGCCATAACCCTTGTCGGTGATCGCATAACCCTGCCAAAGCTCGGCCAGCGTGTGCCAGTCGGCGGGCCAATGCACGGCGGCGATGGCGACAATGGTCAGCACGATCAACGCCGCGCTGAAAAACCGCGTCATAAAGCCCAGCAGCAAGGCGATCGGCGCGAGGATTTCCAAACCCATCGCCAGGTTCCAGCTCCAATCGGCCGGCAGCAGATTGAACGGCAACGGAAAAGTCAGATCGGCAAACCAGTTGTCGCCGCTTAGTTTTTCCAGACCGGCTTCGCCGAACTCATAAGCGAGCAGCAACCGCAAAAATATCGGCGACAGCGCCATGCCGTGTCGTTCAAACCAGTGAGCCAAGCGGCGCGGCAGCGCGTAGAAGCGATCCATGCACACGCTTATCATACAGATCAGGCACTTGTGCTCAGTTGTTGCGGAATTCGTGTTCATCGATGAGCTCCTATGAAATTGGGCGGCATCGCCGCGATGATCGCACCACGGCGATGCAGATCGATCAGCGTTTCCAGACCGAAATGTTGAACAGTTTCGCGAAAGTCGGTGCCGAGTTCGTTACCGAGCGCATCCAACGCCTGCCGTCCGCTGAAGCCGCCTGCAAGCAGCGCGATCAGCCTTGCCGTGGCCGGATTCAGGGCAATGAAGTGCACGCGGTCGCCTGCGTCCCGAAAGCCGAGCAGCCAAGATGCCGTCTGGGGAAGCTCCGTCGGCAGAAAAGCCGGACTGATGGCCTGCACCGGCCACCGGTAATGCAGCAGTTGCATGACCGGCGCGAAGACCGGTACGCCCGCCAGCAATTGTTCTCCGGTCAACGGTTCGACCGCGAACGGCTCGGCGTCGCTGATCGACAGCTGCAACTCCATCCATTCGTAATGCGCCAATTCGGCCAGAAACGGCAAATCGCCGGAGCGATGGCGTTCCTCACGCAAATACTGTACGAACTCGTCCGGAATCCGCCGGTAATAGGGGGTCAGGCAGCGGTGTTCGGCGATGAAATCGAGCAGCAAGGCCCGCCAGTCTTCCCTAGACAGTATTTTGCGGATGATCGGAAAACAGGTCGACAGGCTTTCGTTGAATTTGTTGTAGAGCAGACCGACATAGACGGCCGCCCGCTCGGGCGCGAAGCCTTCGGGAAGCGCGGATGATTGGGGCCGGCGCAGATAATGCAAAAACCGCCGCTGCTGTTGTTGAAATTCGGGAATATGACTCATGCCATTATCCTCTGGAGATCGTAGCCGGTGAACGACTGAACTTGATACTTGGCTTGCAAATCGCGAATCCGCTCGACTTCGACCAGTAATTCGGACAGCGGCGGAATGTTGCTGTCGCGCTCGATCAGGGTCGGAAATACGCCGAAGTGGCGATAAGCCTCGGCCAGCAAGTCCCAGACCGGCTCGATCGTATTTTGGCCGTGCGTGTCGATGATCAACCCGGAAGGTTCCCGGTCGTGACCGGCGACATGGCCGTAGACGATGCGTTCACCCGGAAGCCCCCGCAGAAATGCCATCGGATCGTAGCCGTGATTGACGCTGTTGACGTAGATGTTGTTGACATCCAGATGCAGATGGCAATCGGCCTCGTCCAAGACCGCATTGATGAAAGTCAGTTCGTCCATCTCCGCTTCCGGCGGCAGGATATAGTACGAAGCGTTCTCCACAGCGATGGGACGTTCAAGAATTGCCTGAGTCTGGCGAATGCGGCCGGCGACATGCTTGACCGCTTGTTCAGTAAATGGAATCGGATACAAGTCATACAAATGGCCCTCGTCGCTGCAATAACTCAAATGTTCGGTGTACAAGGCAAAATCATGCGTATCGAGAAACTGTTTCAGCTCAAGCAGAAATGCCGTGTCGAGCGGCGTCGGGCCGCCCAGGGACAGTGCCAAACCGTGCGCCACGAAACGGTGACGCTCGGTCAGTCGGCGAAATTGCTTGCCCAGCGAACCGCCGACGCCCACCCAGTTTTCCGGCGACACTTCGAAAAAGTCGAGGGTTTCCGGCACGTGGGCAAGCAAGGGAGACAGCAGCGGACGCCGCAAACCCAGGCCGGAACCTGAGAGTCCGAAAGGATGGGATGGAAGCATCGGCGGCGCCCTCGATTTATTGACCGGTCGAACCGCTGCAACCGCCTTCCGGCATCTTGCCGCTACAGCCTCCTTCCGGCATTTTAGCGCTGCAACCGCCCTCGGCGCCTTTCATGTCTTTCATCTTGTTGGCCCCGCACTTGCCTTCGCCGCATTTGCCTTCCTTCATCTTACCGCTGCAACCGCCTTCCGCGGATTTGTCGTCGGCCGCCGCCAGTTGTTGGGCTTGATCGATGCTGGACAAGGCAAACGGATTTTCGCCGGCATGGAGCGCGGGCACCGCGCTCAATAAAGTCGAAGCCAACGCGCCGGTCAAAGTCAGGGACAAGGTTTTTTTGTTCATCGGGAAATCTCCAATAGTTAAGGTGGGTTCAGGAGGCTTAAAGCCTTCCTGCCTCATCAGTCGGAGATAACAACGATTCCTTACAATTTTTCGAGGTGATTATTGTTGTGCGTTATTTAATGCGGACGGGATGTTGAATCTTTACCTTCAAGGACACTCCGGATCCCAGATCAAGCGTGCGATATCCGACGTTTCGATGTTCCGATCAACCGGGCAATGCGGGCAATCGCGCCGATTCGGCCGATTCGGGCAATCCCGGCACTGCTCGACCAAGCCGAATGCGCTTTCAATGTCCCGCTCCAGTTGCTTGAGCTGGTCGATGTGGGCGCGAATGTCATCTTGCAGCGCCGAAAGCTGCGGCATGACGCTCGCAGCGGCTTGCGCGCCGGATTCGCACTGGCTGCGCAGCGTGGCCAATCCATGGATGACCTCCAGGCCGACCCCGCAACGGCTGAGTTTCAAGGCCACTTCCATACGTTTCAGATCTTTCCGGGCATATAGGCGGGTGCCCGCTTCCGTCCGAGCCGGAACGAGTACACCGAGCTCTTCATACAAGCGAATCGTGCGTGGGGTCGTGGAAAGCAGTTCGGCGAGTTCGCCGATTTTTAGAACATCGCGCTGATCGCGGGGCGGTAATCGCATGGCATTTTATAACGTTTATGTTAGATACTGTTGACAGGGTACATTCTTGGCAGTATAACAAGCCTACTCAGACTTACAATAACAACCATCGAGGAGAAAACCATGTCTATTCCCACCGAGCCCATCGGCAGCATTCCTCGTCCTCCTGAATTATTGGCCTGTATCCGCGATTTTCATGAAGGCCGCGTTTCGGCGGAAACCTTGCAGATCGAATACGATGCCGCCTTGCGCGATACCATTCTGCGCTTGGAAGCCACGGGTTCTCCGGTCATCAGCGATGGCGAACAAAGCAAGTCCAGCTTTGCGACCTATCCTTTGGCGGGGCTGCCGAACATCGCTCAGGACGGCATTGTGATTCCATTTTCCGATGGACATACTCGACAACTCCCGCGTTTGACTGCTGGACCTTTTTCTTACGGGGTTCATGCCGATAGTTATCTGCGCCGTGCGCTGCGCTGCGCTATGCCCGCGTGCCGGTCAAACAAGCGGTGATTTCCGCTTCCGCATTGAGTTTGCTGTATCCGGCCGAGGGTTTGGCGGAGTACGACGAACGAACTTTTCTCGATGACTTGGTCGATCAGGCCGAGCGCGATATTCGCGGCTGCCTCGAAGCCGGCGCGCATTGCGTGCAAATCGACTTTACCGAAGGGCGCCTGGCAGTCAAGCTCGATCCCACGAAAAGCTTGCTGCGCCGCTTCATCGATCTGAACAACCGCGTCCTTGAGCGCTTCGGTCCCGAATGGCGATCTCGCCTTGGCGTGCATACCTGCCCTGGCGGGGATGAGGACACGACGCACAGCGCCGATGTGGATTATGCCGAACTGCTGCCCGAATTGTTCAAGCTCAATGTCGGTAATTTTTACGTGCAAATGGCCAGCGAAAAACAGCCTGAAAAAGCGCTAGCCGTGACCAAACAACTCCTGCGCCCCGGGCAGCGCGTGTTTATCGGCGTGATCGACGTGCTCGAT
>Ga0006715J51105_101949_pt1 | contig 9810 bp, 7 predicted proteins | sample SubbioQV12_AUG13_FD_51105 | JGI IMG/M metagenome (IMG submission 51105) | reverse complement strand
CGCGCTGACGCTGGCGTCGAAAATCAAGGGCGTACCGCTGATATTCCCCATGCTGGATCTGGAAGAAAGGCAGCGCATATCGGTCAACGACGTGCTGGGAGCCGACGCCCGGCAGTTGCTGTCGGTGTCGGCTCGTTATGAGGTGCCATCAGTCATGGCCGGGCATCTGGCGCGAAAAGACCAGTGCTGGCAAGGTGAATGGGCGTTTTATTTCGACGGCAAGATCAAGCAGTGGAATAGTGCTTGCCAATCGATGACGGCCACGATCAAGGCCGGAGTTCAGGGAGCTTATGACGTGTTGTCGGCGTATTACGGCGTGAAGCCTCAGGCTGCCTCGGACTAACGCTCATAAAGACAGCACAGCTCCCCTACTCCCCAATGCCGTTCTCCCGCTCGGGAGAATTAAGCCGGTGACGCTTGGTTGTGCTGCAATCAAGCACAAAATCCCTCAATCGCTTCGACGATACCGTTTGTATCGAGGCCAACCAGGCTTAGAAGCTGCTCACGGCTGCCCTGTTCGACGAAGTAGTCGGGCAATCCCAGGTTGAGCACCGGCATCAGTATCTTCTGTGCTTGCAGAAAGGTGGCGATGCCACTACCAACACCACCGGCAATGACGTTTTCTTCCACCGTCACCAGCACGTCGTGGCTTTTGGCCAGTTCCAGCACCAGGGCTTCGTCAAACGGTTTGACAAAGCGCATGTTAGCGACGGTCGCCCCCAGTTGCTTGCCTGCCTCCAGTGCGGGTGCCAGCATGGCGCCCCAGGCCAGAATGGCGATGCGACCGCCATGGTGGCGAATCTCGCCCTTGCCAATGTCCAGCGCGGTCAGTTCCGCTTGCACCGCCACACCTGGCCCTTTGCCGCGCGGGTAGCGCACGGCGGCCGGGCCGTTGTGGTGGAAGCCCGTGGTCAGCATTTGCCGACATTCGTTTTCGTCGGCAGGAGCCATGATCAGCAGGTTGGGAATGCAGCGCAAATAGCTAAAGTCGAAGGCACCGGCATGGGTCGGGCCGTCGGGACCGACCAGCCCGGCTCTGTCCAGTGCGAACAGCACATCGAGGTTTTGCAAGGCGACGTCGTGGATCAGTTGGTCGTAGCCGCGTTGCAGAAAGGTGGAGTAAATCGCCACCACAGGCTTGGCACCCTGACAGGCCTGACCGGCGGCCAGGGTGACGGCGTGCTGTTCGGCGATGGCGACGTCGAAATAGCGTTTTGGAAACTTTTGCGAAAACTCCACCAGGCCAGAGCCTTCGCGCATGGCCGGTGTGATGCCCAGCAGGCGATCGTCCTTGGCTGCCATATCGCACAGCCAGCGGCCAAACACCTCGGTGTAGCTGGGGTGCGGCGATGGCGCAGATTTGGGTAGATAGTCTTTGCTGGGATCGAAAGCCGGTACGCCGTGGTAAGCCAGCGGGTCTTTCTCCGCCGGGGCGTAGCCCTTGCCTTTTTTGGTAACGACGTGAAGGAAGATCGGGCCTGTGAGGTCTTTGAGGTTTTCCAGCGTCGACACCAGAATGTCGAGGTCGTGGCCGTCGATCGGGCCGAAGTAGTTGAAGCCCAGTTCCTCGAACAGGGTACCGGGGACTATCATGCCTTTGACGTGCTCTTCGGCCTTGCGTGCCAGTTCCCAGACGCTGGGCATGCCGGACAAGGCTTTCTTGCTTTCTTTCTTGACCGAGGAATAAAACTTGCTCGACAGGACGCGGGTCAGGTAGTTGTTCATCGCGCCGACCGGCGGCGAGATCGACATCTCGTTGTCGTTCAAAATCACCAACAGGTTGGCGTTGACGTCACCGGCATGATTCATGGCTTCGAAGGCCATGCCGCCGGTGATGGAGCCATCGCCGATGATGGCAACCATTTTGGTGTCCTCGCCGCGCAATTGTGCGGCAATGGCCATGCCTAGGGCGGCGCTGATCGAAGTGCTGGAGTGGCCGACGCCGAAGGCGTCGTACTCGCTCTCGTCGCGCGCCGGAAACGCCGAGACGCCGCCCAGGGTACGGATGCTGGTCATCCTATCCTTGCGTCCGGTGAGTATCTTGTGCGGATAGGCTTGATGGCCGACATCCCACACCAGTTGATCGACCGGGGTGTTGAAAACGTAGTGCAGGGCCACGGTCAGTTCCACCGTGCCCAGGCCCGCAGCGAAGTGACCGCCCGAGATGCTGACGCTGTGGGTTAGAAAGGCACGGACTTCATCGGCCACTTGCCGCAAGGTGGTCTTGGGCAACGCCCGCAGGTCGGCCGGGCTGGCCAGGGTGTCGAGCAGGGGAAATTCGTGGGTCATGGTCATGGCTCAGTAGAGGGGTTCACGATAGAACAACAGAATGGTGCCAATCTGGAACAAGGCGAACACGGAAACGAAACCGGCGATGTTGTTGCCGGGTGAATCGAGCTTTAGTTCCAACCAGCGACCACAGGCCAGAATCAGGGCGAATACGCCCATCATGGTGTGACCTACCTGAATCAGGAACGCGGTTTTGGCTTCGAAGCCGACATGCGAGTGGGCCAGCAGCATCATGCCGCCGAAGGCGGCCAACAGCGGAAACAGGTAGGGCAATATGCCCGGATCATTGCTGATGCGGGCGCGCGTCTCCAGCCAGCCCAGGACGAACACCAGCAAGGTGGCGATGCGATGCTGCAAGACTTCGCCATTGTTGAAGGTGCTGTCCCAGAAGCCTATGGGACCGAGCGGCCAACTTTCGGCATCGCTGCGAAAGAACAAAAACACGCCCAATGCCATGAAACCCACCGGCCACAAACGCGCCCAGCGATGGCAACGCGGGTGGTACGACAGCATGGCGAAAAAGCTCATCACCGTCAGGAATATGCCGGAAATGTTGTGGTTGTAATCCGACCAAGCCGTAGCCGCTTCCGATGGCACCTGACCGACGATGGCAACCCGACCGGCCTCACCGGCCAGCAAGGCTTCGTGTGTCGGCGATTCCCAGCGCGGAATGCGCGGGTGGAACATGTTCAGCACCTCGTCCCAGGTCGCGGTCAGATGCGGAATGTCGACCGACGGCGGCTGCGATGCCAGACTGGCGGCGGTGAACAGTATGGTCAGCAACACCAGGGTTTCGGCCTCGATGTAATGTGGTACCCGCGCAGTCAGCGTATGCAGGCTGCGATTCTGGAAATAATCGCTGACGGCCTGTCGGTTCAGCCAGGCCAAACCCAAGGCCAGGCCCATCATGATGATCTTGACCATCAACAGGTTGCCGTAACCAGCACCGATGAAGCCCTGAAACGTGCGGATGTAATACCAGGCCAGCGGAGTGCCGGTAGCAACCAGGCCCAACACGGCAGCGGTACCCAGCACGGCAAAACGCTTCAGTACCAGCGGCCAGACTTCGACGGCAATGGCGTTTTGTCTTTTGAGACTCCAAATGCCCAGCAACTGAAAAATGCCGCCCACCCAGGCCGCCGCCGCCATTTGGTGGGCGATGGTCAGGGTCATCAGCAGGGCGCGGTCTTCCAGGCGACTGGCACCATGCACCAGCCAGGCGGCGGAAATGACCAGTGGCATAGCCAGCAAAGTGGCGTTCAACCACGGCTGGCGCTGACGCAGATGCGGCATGAGCTGGTTTTTGACGTAAAAAAACAGTATCAGCGCCAGACCGGCTCTTGCCATGCCCGCCTGAAACTGCATCGTGTTGAAAAAGGCCGGAAACGGCGACTTGCCCAGCGTGACCGCCATCAACCAGATTTTCAGGCCGATTTTCGCCAACTGAGTGATGACCAGGGCCATGGCGCCGAACTGGATCAGGTAGCCGGTACGTTCGAGCAATGCCGTGTTGTAGTTGGCATCGTCCTGCCAGGGCCGCAGGACGAAGAAACCCCACAGCAAACCGCCGATGGCAATGGCATAAAAGGTGAGATCGACGCCGCCGATCAGCGAGTCGAGATAATCAGCAATGCCTTCCATAAATTTAGTGGGTTTCTTTGACGAAAAAACGCAACAAGTCTTCGCTCAAATGCCCATCGGCAGCGAAAATTTTGAGTTTGATGGCGTATTCGCCGGGCGCCAGCGCCGGTAATTCCAGCATGACCTGACCGGGCTTGCCGCCGGGTAGTGCGTTGATTGGTGTCATGACATCGCCCGCGCTGACCAGAAAAACTTCGGACAGATCAAGCTCAACCTGCGAGTTGAAATTGAGTTCAACCTGGCTGGCCTGGTTGACCGGCACGGGTTTGAGCTTGAGCGAATGATGGGTGACGACAGCGTGACCGAAGCCTGCGCCACTGCTGGCCAGCAAGGCTGCGAACAAAATCGGACGTAGCGATTTCATGACGATCTTCCTCACTTTTTATTTTTCAAGGCATGGCCGGCCAGGTTTTTACCCAGCGTCCAGATCGAGCCGGTGACGTTGTGGGTATCGGCAATGGTTTTTTCGACCGAAGCGATAATCCAGTCACGATCCTTTTCGGTCAGAATCAGCGGTGGCAGAAACTTGACCACGTTCATGCCGTGACCGGCCACTTGCGCCAGCACGCGGTGCTCCTTGAACAAGGGAATCAGAATCATCTGGCAGTACAGGCCTTTGTTGGCCGCTTCCAGCATGGCCCAGGCGGCTTTAAGACCTAAGCTTTTCGGCGCATGGAATTCGATGGCGATCATGGAACCCTTGCCGCGCGCTTCTTTGAGGAATTCATAGTTCGGCACCATGGCGTTGATCGCGGCAATCATGTCTTCGCCGATTTTAGCGCTGTTCTCGACCAGATTTTCGGCTTTGACGACATGCAATGCCGACAGCCCGGCCGCCATGGCCATGTTGTTTTTCGAGAACGTGGAGCCATGAACCACGGCGCGATCCATGCGGTTGAACACGCTGTCCATGATATTGCGGGTCATGGCGACGCCACCGACCGGCACGAAGCCACCAGACAAGGCCTTGGCCATCAAAATCATGTCGGGTTTGACGCCCCAGTGCTCGATGGCCCAAAACTTGCCGGTGCGACCGATGCCGGTCTGGATCTCGTCGGCGACAAACAGGGTGCCGTATTTTTTACACAGCCGCTCGACGTTAGGCAGATAGTCGTCCGACGGTACGTGAACGCCTTTGCCCTGTACCGGTTCGACGATGAAAGCGGCAACATCCTTGCTGCTGAGTGCCCGTTCCAAGGCTTCGAGATCGTTGAACGGTACGGCATCGCAATTCGGCAACAAGGGGCCGAAGCCTTCACGAAACACCTCTTCGCCAGTCAGCGACAAAGACCCCATGGTCAGGCCATGGTAGCCATGTTCGCAATGCAGGATGCGTGAGCGCTTGGTGGTGTAACGCGCGAATTTGATGGCGGCTTCGACGGCTTCAGTGCCGGAGTTGCAGAAAAACATCTTTTCCAGGTTATCCGGGCAAGTGGCCAGAATTTCCTTGGCCAGAAGACCGCTGAGCAGGGATACATCAAGCTGCACCAGGTTGGGCAGTTCCAGGGTCAGGGTTTCCTGCAAGGCCTTGATGATGGTCGGATGGTTGCGCCCCATGGCGAACACGCCAAAGCCGCTGAGCAAATCGAGGTATTCGTTGCCGTCCTGGTCGTAGAGATACTGGCCGATCGCCCGTTTGTAGTTGCGGTCGTAACCTATGGTGCGCAGCACCCGCACCATCTGGTTGTTCAGATACTGTTCGTGCAGTTCGAATTTTTCGTCGAAGTGCTGGTTGAAAAGCTCGGCAATGCTGAAGGACATGAAAAAAAACCTCGGTATGAATGCTGACGGCAATGATGCTTGCGATCGTGGTCTGGCCTGGAAACGACTTTAGGGACTAACGATTCGTTCCAGATGGCGGGCAGCCTGTTTCAGTGCCGTTTGTGCCCGGCCAAAATGCAGACCCAAGCGAATCAGGGCCGGAATCTGGCCGGGATGCCAGGCGACTTGCGTCATGACCTTGAGCAGATCGACCGTGCCATCGGCTTTGAGTGAGCGGGCAACGGCATCGGGCAAAGTCATGTCGGCAGGGTCGGCAATGGCCCTAACGGCTAGAAAAGGCAATTGCTGTTCCGACGCAACTGCCGCAATCGCCGCGCTTTCCATGTCGAGTGCAAGCGCCTGACTACGCGAAAAAATGGCTTGTTTTTCCACATTGTTGGCAACGATGCGGTCACTACAGGCAATTGCACCAGACAAAGCCTTGAGTTCACCACTCAACAGGTTCAGAACCGCTGCCGTCCAGTCGCGGTCGGTATCGAAACGCGATTGCTCAGCGCCGACACGGCTGGCAATGACGAGATCGCCGGGTTTCAATTGCGGCGACAGCGCAGCGGCACATCCCCAACTGACAAGACGCCGGACGCCTTGCGCCACCATGTGTCGTGCGGTGATTTCGGCATAGGCTGGCCCCATCCCGGACCAGGCCAGCAATAGCCCCTTGCCCTGCTCAACGCAAGCTCCCCGATCCGGTTTCAACCGGGTCAGGGTGGCGAGTTCTTGCGGTAATGCCGTGATGATGCCGGTTATCTCGGTTTGCTTTGACAAATGTCCGGTCACTGTTTCGCCAGTTCGTTGCGGTATCGGGCCAGCGCCCACAGCGGGAAGAATTTGTCGTAGCCGTGGTATTTCAGATAGAACACGCGCGGAAAACCGGGTGCGGTAAAGCAGGGATCGTTCCAGACGCCGTCGTTCTGTTGAGTGCGTAGCAGGAATGCGATGCCTGCCCTGACTTCCTGGCTATGGATTTCACCGGCAGCGATCAGGCCCAGAATGGCCCAGGCCGTCTGGAAGGCGGTGCTGAAGTGGTAATGGCCACGGTATTTTTGGTCGTCGTGATAGCTCAGATTGTCTTCGCCCCAGCCACCGTCTTCGCGTTGCACACTTTTCAGCCAGGCGGCTGCCTTGACATACATCGGATCGGTTTTGGGCAGATCGGTTTGTTCCAGACCCAACAGTACCGACCAAGTGCCGTAGATGTAGTTGGTACCCCAGCGGCCAAACCAGGCGCCGTCGGCCTCCTGTTCATTACGAATGTAATCTATGGTGCTTTGCAGCGCCGGGCGGTATTCATCGTGATCCTTGGCGACACGCGCCATCAGCATCGCGCAGCGGGCGCTAACATCGGCGGTCGGCGGATCGAGCAAGGCGCCGTGATCGGCGAACGGAATTTCGTTGAGGTAATAGTGCGTATTATCGACATCGAAAGCGCCGTAACCGCCGTTTTGCGATTGCATACCGACTATCCACCGCGTCGCGCGATGAATCGATTCATCCAGATCGTCGTAGCCTGAGTCAGCCATGGCGAAGGCAACGATGGCTGTGTCGTCGACGTCGGGATAATGCGGGTTGGCAAACTGGAAAGCCCAGCCACCACCGGCAAGATCGGGTTTGGCGGTTTGCCAGTCGCCGGGTTCGTCGGATAGTTGTACGCTTTTCAGCCAGGTGTAGGCTTTTTTCAGTGCCACCCGATTGCCGTTTTTGTCGACTTCAAGTAGCGCCAGGCTGGCCAAAGCGGTGTCCCAAACCGGCGACACGCAGGGCTGGCAATAGGCATCGTGCTCATTGATGACTAGCAGTTTGTCGATGGATTTGCGGGCGGTGACGACATTGGGGTGATCGTGCGGCATACCCAAGAGCAGCATGGATTCGTAGGCATAGAGCATGGCCGGAAAAATCCCGCCCAGGCCATCTTCACCGTTCAAACGCTCGGTAAACCAGTGCAGCGCCTTGTCGATGGCATGTTGGCGTACACGCGACGGTATCAATGGCTCGGTGACGCGACCCAACTTGTCCAGACCCAGAAAAACCTTGTTCAGCAAGGTGCGTTCGGGGAAGTAATGTTTTTCTTCGTCGGGGTGGACGACGAACAATTCCAGGATGTTGATATTGTGTGGATTTCTGGCTTTGGCTTTCAGCGTACACAGAATGAACAGCGGCACCATGACGGTGCGCGACCAGTATGCCACCTTGTCCAGGTGAAACGGAAACCATTTGGGCAGCAGCATGATTTCAACCGGAATGTAGGGCACACCGCGCCACGGTAACTGCCTGAATATGGCCAGTGTGATGCGGGTGAACACGTTGGCACGAGCCGCACCGCCCTGTCCCAGTATCCAGTTGCGCAATTTTTTCATGTGCGGCGCATCGATCGCATCGCCCGCCATTTTGAGGGCGTAATAAACCTTGACGCTGCAACTGATGTCGCCATGACCGCCCGTGAACAACGGATAGCTGCCGTCGTCGTTCTGACGGCTGCGCAGGTAAACCGCAATCTTGGCCTGCAAGCCGGTATCGATGTCGTCCAGGTAGTGCATCATCATGATGTACTCGGACGGGATGGTGCAGTCGGCTTCAAGCTCGAAAACCCAGTAGCCTTTCGGGCTTTGCAGTTTTAGCAACCTGGCTTGCGCACGTTTGATGGCGGCGTCGAGTGTTCTTGACGCAGACGGTGGGCTTGCGGCAGTGCTGGAAGAGTCGTGAGTGCCGGTTTCTAAAGGCGCTTCAGTAAGCATGGCGATTCCTTATAGTCCAGTGTGCGATACGGTTGGCGTTGAATACAGGTAGTGCCAGCCCGGGGTTTTCAGCTCACGACTGGCCAGGTTGAATATCAGCGACAGTAGCCCGTTGCTGCGGGCCGACAAGCGGCTGACGACGATGGTGGTCTTGACGCTGTTGCGGCTAATCTTGACTTGGCTGGAATCGTTGAAACTCAGGTTTCGTTTGATTTTTTTCAGCGTCAGTACCGCCATGCCCAGTGCCCACAGGCAGAAATTTCGGATGCCGGTTTCGTGGCTGGGCAGCAGCTGGGTGTAAGTCAATGCGTTTTGCAGATGACCGTGGGCGATACCGATCAGCCGCTCCAGGCCTTTGCGGAAGCGCTCGTCGCTGTTTGCGGGCGTTAATTCAGCCAGTTTGAAGCCGGTCTCGTCGAAGATGTCTTGTGGCAGCCAGCAGACACCGCGCTTGGCGTCATCCCAGATGTCCTTGAGGATGTTGGTCATTTGCAGGCCCTGGCCGAACGAGACGGACAAGCGCAGTAGCTCGTCACGATGGACCGCGATTTCCGGCGAGTAGTGGCAAAACAGCTTGGCCAGCATTTCACCCACGCAACCGGCGACGTAGTAGCAGTAATCATCCATGTCTTTCAGGCTATTCAAGCCGTTGCGCAGATCGAGCGCCTGATAGATGGGCATGCCTTTGGCCATGGTTTCGACGCAACAGGCCAGCGCATCGATTTGCTCGGGTGCCAATGTGTGTGTAATGACAATGACGCGGGGAATCAGACGAATCAGGCTGTGTTCGGCAGGAATGGTTTGCACGGAGAGCAAAGGCGCCAGCTCTTCGGCAAACGCTTGCGCCTGTTCACCGGTTTTGACGATGGTTATGAAATGCTCGCAATAGTGGCGCTTTTGATGGGCCGACAGGGAGACTTCATCTTCTATGGTATCGATGATCCTGCACAGCAGATAGGCATTGGCAACAGCAGGATAGAGCGTGGACGGCAATTGCGGAATGGTCAGCGCAAACGTTCGCGAAACGCCCTCCAGCAAGACGGCTTGGAGTTCGTCATCGGCCAATTGCGCCAGCAATTCTGGGTTGTCGATTGGGGTTTGAATCGCCTTCATAGCCTGGTTAGTGTCGATTGTCTGCCTTGATTGCCGGGGCATGATAGACGCTTTGTTGGTATTTTGCAAAGCCATGTTGCTTTAATGCAAACACGCCAATCAAATGCAAGATATTTCTGCACACAGACACGAGGCCAAACAGACCATAAAGCATATTTATGTTTCAAATCAATCGCTTTTACAACAATAACGATTTCACATGCCGTATCGCATCGCTATCTTATGCCGTGCTTTGTACCCAACAAGATTGCTT
>Ga0006715J51105_100865_pt1 | contig 10078 bp, 9 predicted proteins | sample SubbioQV12_AUG13_FD_51105 | JGI IMG/M metagenome (IMG submission 51105) | reverse complement strand
CGTGCCTGCTGCCCCAGCCGCCATTGCTGACCGTCGCGCACCAGCACCGCACCGCGCAGCGAAAAACCGTCGGTCTCGCAGACCAGCAGATGGGCGGGTTGGGAAAATCGCAGGAATCGTTCAAGGTTCATGAGTAGCAGAATGTGCGGGGTTATTGGTGGGTAATGGGAGCGTCGCAGGGATCGGGGCAAGCCGCGCAACCCCTCGTCCTCGTTCCCACGCTCCGCGTGGGAATGCAGACTGGGCCATGTGCAGGCACAAAGCTTCCACAGCAGGCAGCGGTACGAAGCAATTGCGGCGACTAACCATGTCCAGGCTCGGTATGGATTCCCACGCGGAGCGTGGGAACCAGAGCGCGCGGGCAGCACCGTCGCAAGCCATGAGCCACCCTCGTTCCCACGCTCCGCGTGGGAATGCAGACCGGGCGCTTCGATGGCAGGTGAGCAGGCTCACTGTATGATCCAGTCCAGACTAAGGCTCAGGATTTGGCGCGGCACGACGGCAACACTGCGGACGCTGGACAAGCCGGGTACACCGTTACCCGCATCACAATCGCCATCGAACACCACAAAATCGTCGGGATCGGCGGGTGGCACGTCGTTACACACCACCGCATAGCCCCGAATACCCATTGGCAAACTAGGCGGGTTGTCCAGGCGAAACGTCTCGGTTCTGCGGTTATTGCCCGGCAGGACCGAATCAGCTGCCAGCGTCAGGTAATCATTGCTGCCATCGTCGGCGTCGAAGTAATCGGTCAGGTCGGAACGATAAAGCCGCAGCCGCAGATTCACCGCAGTTGCCGGTCTGGCGTCGGACGTGTGCTGATTGATAAAGGTCACCCCCACCGCTGCGGGCAATTGCACTTGCCAGTCGGCAGGGATTATCAAGGGTATCGGCCTGTCCACTGCGGCTGCCGCATCCATATCGCCCGGTGGATAGCGTTCCGTGCCGTCAAAGCCCAAACTTTGCAGCCGCACAATGGCGAACGGATTTGTCGCTGCAGGCGTAGCCAGACTGTCATCGGCAACATAAAGACGCCAAATCCAGCCCGAGTTGGCCGCATCGTCAGCCGCCGTATCATCCCGGTTGCCATAGCCATCGCGAAAGCGCAGTGCCCCACCAATTTCCGGCAACACCTGAAGATACGGCCCGCGCCAGCCAAAACCGATGCCGGATGATGGATCGTGCGTCCACACGGGCAAAGCCGCAGCCGGATCGCCACAATCGAGGCGCTCCAGCAACTCCCGCAAACACCCCGGCAACCGCCCCATATCTGCCACAAAGCCGCTAATTTCCGGCGCACCGTTCACCGTGCGGGTGGGGTCGCCGACGATCGCTTTGCGGATGAGTTCCATGCGGCGCTTGGTTTCGTCGTATTTGGCCTGGGTTTCCACGCCCTCGGTCAGCATCAGCCCGGTCGACGCCACCAGCGCCATCAGGAAAATCACCAGCAACATTTCCAGCAGGGTAAAGCCATGGGCAGTGCGCCACGCGGACGGTGCCGACGCAAGCGATGAGCCACCCTCGTTCCCACGCTCCCGCGTGGGAATGCAGACCGGGCCATGTGATGGCCACAGGGCTTCCATGGCGGGCAGCGAAACGATGTGATAGCGGCGTCTAACCATGCTCAGGCTCGGTATGGATTCCTTTGCTGCGCGTGGGAACCAGAAGGTGCAAGCAGCGCCGACGCTAGCAGTGAACCACCCTCGTTCCCACGCTCCCGCGTGGGAATGCAGACCAGGCCATGTGATGGCCACAGGGCTTCCATGGCGGGCAGCGGGACGATGGGATAGCGGCGTCTAAGCATATTCAGGCTCGGTATGGGTTCCCACGCGGAGCGTGGGAACCAGGAACACGCAACAAAGGAATGCAGATCGGCCTCACCATACCCGATTAACCTCCAGCAAACCCGCCTGCCCCAAATAATTCCGCGCGCTGGAATAGCGCCAATGCTCCGGAAAATCGACATAACCGCGTTTCACCGGGTTGTGATGAATGTAATCAACCTTCTGCCGCATCATGTCGTCGTTCTGTATCCACTCGGGATGATAGCCCTCCTGCCAGAGCTGGTAGGCCCGGTCGTCCTTATGGGCTTTCTTGTAAAACGCCAGTTGTTCGAGAACAGGCTTGACATTGTTTTCCGCCAGATAGGTGATCAATTGCCTGGCGGTATGGGATTTGAAGCGTGCCATGTCCCGATCCAACTGCTGACTTTGCACCAGCATGTGCAGGTGATTTTCCAGAATCACGTAAGCGTAAACCTGCAAGCCCTCGCTCATCAGAAAACGCAAGGAATCCAGCACGATTTCCACCGTCGTCGGACGGGTGAATATCGGTATCCAGTGCAGCACCGTGCAGGTGACGAAATGCGGCAATTTGGGGTCGATGATGTGATAGCGACTTCTACCCATATTCAGGCTCGGTATGGATTCCCACGCGGAGCGTGGGAACCAGGAGCGGTAGGACTCCTTTGCTGCGCGGGGGAATCAGAAGCGGCCCTTGCATCCTTCACCGCGTAAGACATAGCATCAGGTCACCACTCGCCGCTGTGCAGTCGGCGGTATTGCCCCCGTCATAACGGCTATTGTCACCGACGCTGACCAATCGGGCCGGGTGGCTGGCATTAGCGTCATCCAGATCGAACATCAGATACGCATAGTCGTAAGCGTCTTTGATTTGCCACAAATCCGATGTGGGGATACCGCTGTTGCCGCGCCCCGCGCCATCGGGGGTATAACCACTATCGACATCACCGGACGGATCACGCCGTTGCAAATACGGCCCATGCCAGCCGCGTTTGCGGTCGGCGCTCCAGCCGTCACCCAGCGGGTCTACAAACAACATCCAGAAATTGGCGGGGTGGCTGCACCAGCTCACCCAGGCCGCTTTGTTGCTGGTGCTCACCGCCGGAATCGTGGCAGGCCAGTTGACCGGACGGTTGGCAATGGCTCTGTCGGCCAGTTCTTCGCAATCGTACTGCCCCTGCCCCGGAAAATGATTCGTCCCGCTATCGCGGCGAAACTGCAACAAAGCCTCGCGGATTTGCACCATTTCAAACCGGGTGACGTCATCGCGGCCTTCATCCTGTACGCCGTCGTAACTCAGCAGCGCCACGCCCGCCAGCACGGCGATCAGGCTGATGACGGTCAGCAGTTCCAGCAGGGTGAAGCCGGTTTGCCGTCCCATTGCCGGGCGTATTTTGAAGTCATGGGCCATGGTCATCATGGGCTTGCTGGCTGTTTGGTTTTTGCCCTGACCCCCGCCGGCAGATCGGCCTGCAACTTGGCATTCACCACCGGCACCAGCGGTGCCATCAGCACGTCGATACGCGGCCCGGCGTAGGCCTGAATGCGCAGCAATTCTTCAGCAAAGGCAATGGTGCCAGCCGGGAAGGCCGCCATGGCTTTGTCCAGGGTGGCGCGGGCGCTGGCCGTATCGTCGGCCAGTGCCTGCAACAGCGCCAGCCGGTAGACCAGGCCGCCGGTGGGCGTGAAGCGCACTGCGCTGTCGGCAAGAATCAGCATCTGCTCACGCATTTGCGGGTTTTCCGGGTGGCCAGTCAGCACGAACACCACCGGAATGTAGGGCGTCAGCAAAGGCGCGGTTACGGGCAGGCGCTGGCAGATTTCGATCATGCGTTGTTCGCGTTGCAGGGTGGGTTGCGTCATCGTTGCTATCAGGGCCAGTTCCATGCGGGCGTATTGCCACTCGTGCAGGGTTGCAATCACCAGCCCGATCGAGACGAAACCGCCTGCCAGTGCGGCACCCCAGCGTGTCATCGGCAAATGCCAGCGGCGCTGCTCGCCCAACGCCAGCAGCAGCGCGGCAATGCCAAGAAAATGCGCGTACCACAGCGGATATTCCAGCAGACTGTGCAAGGCCAGCACCGCAACCAGCATCAGCAGCCAGGCTTTTACCCCGCCGTCTGCTCTGGCCTCGTCAGACCTGGACAACAGCGGCTTCAGCCACACGGCCAGCGCCACCAGAAACAGCAGCGTTGGCAGCACACCCAGTTCCACCAGCAAATGCATGACAATGTTATGGGCATGTTCGATACGGGTGGACAGTTCCGGCAGATAGTCGCCCGCCTGGAAATAGGCCCAGTCGAACTGGCCGAAGCCGTGGCCGGACAACGGCTGTTGCAGAAACAGATTCCAGGCCACGCGCCAGATGTGCCAGCGCGTCGAAGCGCCGCTGGCCTGCTGAATGAGCCGCTCGGCCGACGTGGGCTGGGCAGCAGGGAATACGTCGAACGTCCACACAACCTGAAACAACAGATACAGCACAAAGCCCACACCCAACGGCTTTAGCCAGTCAGGCTGATAGCGCCAGGCGATCAGCGTCAGTGCCAGCCAGTACAGCCACACACTGCGCGAGGGCGTCAGACTCAGCCCCAGCACCACCAACAGACCGGCGGCGATGAACAGCCCCCTGCGTGGCTTGATCTGCGTTGGCAGATACAGCAGCGAGGCCGCGCCCAAGGCCAGCAGATTGGCGTAATGATTGGGCTGGCCGCTGCCACCCCAGACACCGACCTCGCCCAGCATCCGCGCCAGCAGCTCACGACCACTGGCCCACAAAGCAGCCACCAGCAGGCCAGCGGCCAGCCAGACGGCCAGACGTGGCAAGCCCAGGCTTTGTTGCAGCAGGCCCGCCAGCAGCATCAGCAACGCGGCCCACAGCAGATAAGCCACGGCAAAACCGGCGTGCTGATCCACCACATTCGGCAGAATCAGTGTTTGCAGCACAATGACCGCCGCCAGCACCAACGGCAGCCAGACAATGACCGGTACGGCTAGCACCGACACCTTGCGCAGCAACGGCCAGGCACACAGGGCCGCCAGCAGCCCGGCAGCCATTGCCAGCCATTCCTGATGAAACGACGTAACCGGATACATTTGCCACGGCGCAAACAGCGGCAATACCGGCATGGCAGCCAACAGGGCAAGAGCGGCCAGTGTGGAAACAGGGGTTGATCGGGTCATGTGATATGGGGCGAAATCGGGTTTTTGGGTTTTTGGGGGTTTCCGCGCCTGCGCGGGGTTTTTTCTCGTTTCCGTGCTCTGCGCGGGCGTGAGCCGGGGTTCCTCGTTCCCACGCTCCGCGTGGGAATGCATATCGAGCCTGGGTTTCTTCGTGCGCCGTTCTGCGCATCGGGCCAGGTATGGGTTCCGTTGCTGCGCGTGGGAACCAGAAGTTCCGGGGTGTGCCGGGTTCCATCGGGTTTTTCTCGTCCCTCGCTCCCGTGCTCTGCGCGGGCGTGAGCCGGGCTTCCTCGTTCCCACGCTCCGCGTGGGAATGCATATCGAGCCTGGGTTTCTTCGTGCGCCGTTCTGCGCATCGGGCCAGGTATGGGTTCCGTTGCTGCGCGTGGGAACCAGAAGTTCCGGGGTGTGCCGGGTTCCATCGGGTCTTTCTCGTCCCTCGCTCCCGTGCTCTGCGCGGGCGTGAGCCGGGCTTCCTCGTTCCCACGCTCCGCGTGGGAATGCCTATCGGGCCTGGGTTTCTCCGTGCGCCGTTCTGCGCATCGGGCCAGGTATGGGTTCCCACGCGGAGCGTGGGAACCAGAGGCACGTTCCTCGTTTCCACACCGTGTGGAGATGCATAGCAGGCTTGTGTATCCATCATGCGTGATCAGCGGCATCAGGCTGGGTATGGATTCCCACGCAGCGCGTGGGAACCAGTGTCAACGCGCAAGCGTGGGAACCCAGGTGTAGCATTAACGTTGTGCAGCCTCTGCCAGGTTTTGATCGGCTATCGTGCCATCGGGCGCGATGATGGTCAGCAAACGGGCTTTGTTGAGGTACTCGTTACCGGTGATGTTGTTATCCTCGGTTCCGCCATTGGCACCATCCGAACCCACCAGGAACAGGCCGATGTAGCGCGAGTAGTGCTGGTTGGGGTTGACGTTGTTCGCCGGATCGGTCGGGTCGGTTTTGGCGAAGCTGGGGGCTTTGGTGATGGCTAGCGAGCTGTTGACTGTAGTGCTGGCGGCGGCATCGCTGCCGAAGCCCAGCGCAACGACCAGGTGGCATTCATCTTGTTCCAATGCATCGCTGAAGCGGTTTTGGATCCAGTTAGTGCCTCCAAGAGGTCCACCAGTTACGCCATTGGTACCCAATGTTGGCGTGACGGTTACGCCGCTCGCTTGGCATCCAGTTCTAGAGGGTATGACTGCGACATTGGTTATCAAATCATCGATTTGACCATTGTCAAAATGTTCAACTTCTTCGGCATTCAACGGATTGAAGCTTTCGTTGTGCGCCAGGTTGGGAATTACGCCGCCGTTTAATGTGTCATTAGGAAGACGCCAGTATTGCAATTCGGTGATGCCAGCTCTACCGAACGAAAAAGTTACGTTCGATGCAGCTTCGCCCGATAAAGTCAGCGGTACAATCAGATTGGGCAGGACACCAGCCACTCCAAGCAACTGGCGTGGCAGCACGGGAAGCAACTGTGGGGTGCCACTGACTGAAACCAGGCTATCCCACTGGTTTGGATAGACCAGCGTTACCGCTTTGTACTGACGTATGGCGTTGTCAACTTTGACGTTGGCATCGGCGCCCGCCGCCGCCTGCGCCTTGTCGCCAACGCCGTCATAGGCAATCAGGGCACCCACGGCCAGTGCCGCAATCAGGGTGATGACCACCAGCAGTTCCAGCAGGGTGAAACCGCCCTGGCTGATTTTCAATCGTTTGAATTGTTGTGTTTCCATGATTGTTCTCTTGTGTTTTATCGATACCTCAACCGCCTCGCGCGGGCTGTTGGTGATCGGGTTTTTTGTGTTGATGGTGATGTGACTCGCTCACACTCGTTTAACTTCCTCGTCCTCGTTCCTCGTTCCCACGCTCCGCGTGAGAACGCGTACCGGGCCTGTTGGTGCTCAGTGCGCGGTTTGCGCATCGGGCCAGGTATGGATTCCCACGCGGAGCGTGGGAACCAGGGGTTCCGGGGTTTCCTCGTTCCCACGCTCCGCGTGGGAATGCGTACCGGGCCTGTTGGTGCTCAGTACGCAGTTTGCGCATCGGGCCAGGTATGGATTCCGTTGCTGCGCGTGGGAACCAGGGGCGGGCTTCGCCCCCCCTCGCTTCGCTCTCCCCTGAAGTTCGTCCTCGTTCCCACGCTCTGCGTGGGAATGCGTACCGGGCCTGTTAGTGCTCGGTGCGCGGTTTTGCGCATCAGGCCCGGCTGGGTTCCCACGCGGAGCGTGGGAACCAGGGCGTGGGTTTTAACCACCCCTCATCCCCGCCCCTCGGCCATGTCCACCACAAAGCGGTATTGCTTGCCGCAGTGCAGTATCACTTCCTTCTGCCGACGTTTGAGTATTTTGACTTCGACGTGGATGTCGCCAAAGCCGTCGTGTTTGAGTACGTCGTCCAGCAGTTCGATGAGTTTGCTTCTTACCGGCTCTATCGATGGCGACGGGCTGGGGGGCGTGTTCATGGCGTTTGTACGGCGAGTTTGTAGCCGCTGGCGCGGGCTTGTTGCAGCCAGTAGGCGGCTTGCTCTTGTTGTTCGATGTTGGGGCTGCCGACGTGGATGCGGTACAGCATGTACTGGGCGTGGGCGTGGCCTTGTTTGGCGGCGGCTTCGAACCAGCGGGCGGCGTTGCGGCTGTCGGGTTCGCCGCCCAGGCCGAGGTAATACAGTTCACCCAGCAGGGTTTGGCTGTGGGCGTTGCCCAGGCGCGCCGAGCGATGGCACCAGTCGAAGGCTTGGGCGAAGTTGATTTGCCGCAGTTTGTCGCCATAGCGGTAGGCGTAGCAGTTTTCGGCGGCAACGTCGGCTTCGCTGTCTATGCCGATGAAGGCGGGCTGGCAGGCGGTGGCGAGCAGCATCAGGGCGGCGGCCATGGCGCGGTGCCACGCGGCGGGTGATGGTGTCATAGATCGGAGTCCCGCAGTCTGGGTGGGGCGCAGTACTGGCCGCAGGCGGGCACGTCGGGGTGTTCGGGTTTGGGCACCGGTTTGGCCTGCATGGCGATGTCGGGGGCGTACTGGTGGTAGCGGTCGGTTGGGTCGTATTGCTTATGGCGTTCGTTCTTTTCGTTGAGGATGTAGGGGGTTATCAGCAATACCATTTCCGATTTGCTTTCGGTGTCTTCGGTGTTGCGGAAGACGTTGCCCAGCAGCGGGATGTCGGCCAGGAAGGGGACTTTCTGGCGGTTGCGCGAGAAGCTGTCGCGAATCAGGCCGCCTACGGCGACGGTGTAGCCGTGTTTGGCGAAAATTTCGCCCTGCATGCGGGCGGTGGTGATGGTGTCTACCGGCAGGTTGAGTACGCTGCCGCCGGTGGTGTCGACCACGGGGATGTTGGCGGCGGCTTCGTTGAGGGTGGCGTTTTCCTGCATCATTTGGATCTGGATGCTGCCGTCGTCGTTGATGTGCGGGGTAATCAGCAGCAGGGTGCCGATTTCTTCGAGTTCGGTTTCCGGGGTGGTGATGGTGCGGGTGACGTTGAGGTTGTCGATGTTGTCGATCGAGTAGCCGCGCACCATGATGCGTTCTTCGCCAACGAACAGGGTGGCCGGGCGGTGGTTGGAGGCAACCAGCATGGGGTTGGAGATGACGTTGAGCCGGTTGTTGCGTTCGAGGAATTCGATGTTGGCCCGTACCCGTTCGCTGACGAATTCATAGACGAAGCTGCCGCCGCCGGTTAGTGCGGCCGCGCCGCCCATTATCAAGGGGTTGAGGCTGTCGCCCTGGATTTTGCTGTCTCTGATTTCGAAGTTGAACAGCGATTTGAAGTCTTCGCCGATCTTGACGTCGATGATTTTCATTTCCAGCATGACCTGGGTCTGCGGGATGTCCATCTGTTCGACCAGTTCGTTGATGGATTTGAGTATGCCTTTGTCGCTGGTTTTGACGATGAGCTGGTTGTGTTCGCTGTTGACGGTGACGAACACGATTTTGTCCATACCGGCGACTTCGGTGAGTTTGTCGGGGTCTACGTGTTTGCTGTCGGTGGCTTGTGCCGATAGCCGTTCGAGCTGGTCGATGCTGAGGTCATCGGGGACGCCACGCTGCTGCACGCCCATGCCGCCCATGCCGCCCATGCCGCCCATACCACCCATGCCAAAGCGGTTGTTACGTCCGCCGAACATGTTGGGGTTGCCCATGCCGCCCATCATACCCATACCGCCCATGCCGCCCATCATACCCATACCGCCCATACCACCCATCATGCCCATGCCACCCATACCACCCATCATGCCCATGCCACCCATACCTCCCATCATGCCCATGCCACCCATGCCTCCCATGCCGCTGCCACCCATCATGCCTCGGCCACCCATGCCACCCATGCCACCCATGCCACCCATGCCACCCATGCCACCCATCATGCCCATGCCGCCCATGCCCATGCCGCTCATCACCGGGTTAAAGCTGACGCGCACTCTGGGGGCGTACAGGTTTTGTATAGCCATGGCGATGGCCATGACGTTAGGGTTGCGGAGCTGAAATACCCGAACGCTGTCATCCTGGCCCAGCACCAGGTCTTTGCTGTATTCCTCTTTGGTCATCAGGCGAAAAGTGCCTTGGCCGGTGTCGTCGAAGCGATACCACAGGCCGCTGATGCGACAGATGGATTTAATGGCGTCTTCCAGCGTGACTTTTTTCAGGAAAATGGTGACTTCCTTCTTACCGGCATCGGGCGTGGCGACGATGTTGACCTGGGTGTCTTCCGACAGGGCGCGGATGATGTCGGATATCTGGGAGTTTTTGAACTCCAGCTCTTCGATGATGGCGGGCGCGGCGTAGGCCGGTGTGATGGAGCCGATAAGCACCAGCAGGCTGAGGAGGAGCATCCAGCGGGCGAGCCGGTTATGTAACGAGGGGCCAGTATGGTTCATTGCCCGAAATACGATTTTGATTCAATCATTTATATCCAGGTTTTCTTGGGTCGCCAGCGAAGCTGACCCCCGTTCTTTAACGTCAAAAAAATCCGCGCAACCGGTTGATTGCGCGGATTCGGCGATACGACTAGCCCTAAGTTTCGTTCATGGCGAACGGTTTCGGAGACATCGTCACAAGGCGGTGTTGGCTGTTCCGGGTATGAACATTTCCCTGATACGCTG
>Ga0006715J51105_101092_pt1 | contig 10140 bp, 7 predicted proteins | sample SubbioQV12_AUG13_FD_51105 | JGI IMG/M metagenome (IMG submission 51105) | reverse complement strand
GCCTGCTTAACGACCCGCAGGACAACCGCACCTACGCCGACATGGCGACGCATTACGAGACGGCGCTGCTGCCAACCCGCCCCAGGAAGCCGCGCGAAAAGGCGAAGGTCGAATCGGCGGTGCTGATCGTCGAACGCTGGCTGCTCGGCAGGCTACGCCGCCGAACCTTTTACAGCCTGGCGGAGGTCAACGCAGCGCAGCCAAAACAATGTCACGCCAGCGCCCCCAGGCTCTCTTGACTAGGCTGTATCGCTCGACGCACCGCCTCTGTCGTGCGGGCGCTCCCGTGTAGAATTTTGCCCATAGCGCATCCTTCCAATCGCTCGAAAAGATCGCACCATCAAATCCCGGGATCAAGCATTGGAAAAAATCAATAAGCTGCGGTGTATGCTTCAAGTTCGGAGCAGCCTCAAGATACGAAAGCAAATTTGGCTGCGCTTTTATGGCGTTCTTGGCAAAGACCTCAATATATTCAAGCCAGAACAGATGCTAAAGTGGGATGTTGTCGTGCTTCTTCCACGGGTTCTCCAGCTCCTTGTTGCGGAGCAGGGCGAGCGCGCGCGCGATTCGCTTGCGCGTGTCGCGCGGCGCAATCACGGCATCGACGTAACCTCTTTCTGCAGCCGCAAAAGGCGACAGAAATTGCTGTTCATACTCTCTGATACGGCGGGCCATCTTATCTATGTCGCGGATGTCGGCGCGGAAGATGATTTCGACAGCGCCCTTGGCGCCCATCACCGCGATCTGCGCCGAGGGCCAGGCGTAATTCATGTCGCCGCGCAGATGTTTTGACGACATGACGGCGTAGGCGCCGCCGAAAGCCTTGCGGGTGATGAGCGTCACCTTCGGAACCGTCGCCTCGGCATAGGCGAACAAGAGCTTTGCGCCATGCTTGATGAGGCCGCCATATTCCTGTGCGGTGCCCGGCAGGAAGCCCGGCACGTCGACGAAGGTGACGATCGGAATGTTGAAGCAGTCGCAAAAGCGGACGAAGCGCGCCGCCTTCTTGGACGCGTCGATATCGAGCACGCCGGCGAGCACCAGGGGCTGATTGGCGACGAATCCGACGGTCCGCCCCTCGATGCGGCCGAAGCCGATGACGATGTTCTTCGCATGCGCTTCCTGAATCTCGAAGAAGTCGCCCTCGTCGACGACCTTATGGATCAGCTCCTTGATGTCGTATGGCTTGTTTGGATTGTCCGGGATCAGCGTGTCGAGAGAATTGTCGAAACGATCGACGTCGTCGAAGGCCGGCCACTCCGGCGGCTCCTCGGTGTTGGAGGAGGGCAGGAAGTCGATGAGCCGGCGCATCTGCAACAACGCCTCGACGTCATTGTCATAGGCGCGGTCGGCGATCGAGCTTTTCGTCGTATGCACCGAGGCGCCGCCGAGCTCCTCCGCCGTGACCGTCTCATTCGTGACCGTCTTCACCACGTCGGGGCCGGTGACGAACATATAGCTCGTGTCGCGCACCATGAAGATGAAGTCGGTCATCGCCGGCGAATAGACGTCGCCGCCGGCGCAGGGCCCCATGATCACGGAAATCTGCGGAATGACACCGGAGGCGAGCACATTGCGCTGGAAGACTTCGCCATAGCCCCCCAGCGCCGCGACGCCCTCCTGAATGCGCGCGCCGCCGGCGTCGAAAATGCCGATGATCGGCGCTCGGTTCTTCAGCGCCATGTCCTGCAGCTTCGTGATCTTCTGCGCATGCGTCTCGGAGAGCGAGCCGCCGAAGACGGTGAAATCCTTGGCGAAGACGAAGACGGCGCGGCCGTTGACGGTGCCCCAGCCGGTGACGACGCCGTCGCCGGAAATCTTCTCGCCCTGGTCCATGCCGAAATCGGTACAGCGATGGGCGACGAACATATCGAATTCTTCGAAGGACCCGTGGTCGAGCAAGAGATCGATTCTCTCGCGCGCGGTGAGCTTGCCGCGGGCGTGTTGCGCCTCGATGCGCTTATGTCCGCCGCCCAGCCGCGCGGAGGCGCGCCGCTGTTCGAGCCCGTCGAGAATATGTTTCACCAGCCATTGTCCTTACGCATTGCATAGAGAAAACCGCACCAAGTAAGAGTACGACCGTCGAAAATCTCCTGAGATTAGATGTTAGACATGCACTGCCCATATCCATCGCAAATGTTCTTCATTTAGCCTGCATCCTTCGTCGTAACGTCCACTCCTCATCTTTACGCGATTCATTCCAGCCATTACTTTTGATGGCCGAGTGCGTGAAGGATTTTATGGCCTTGCCAAGCTAGGCGGATTTTCGGAATTGCAAAAATTCAAAATTTGTAAGAATCCGTTTCAAAAAACTCGCATAGAGTTGTAACCGGCCCCAAGCTTTTGCAAAGACGCTCCATTCGGTGGCCCGAAAGATCGATCTACTGCGGATGCAGCGTTCGCAGTCGCTCCAGTGCGACATCATCAGTCGAAGATGGTCCGTCAAGTGGGTCGATCCCGCAAGACCACAATCCTCGCGCTGAAAGAGTGCGCGTGACCGCGTCCGCTGGTGAATCTCGCTCTCCGCGCCACGGAGAAGCCGGCGAGGAAAGTGACACTGTGTCAACAGAGGGTCTCGGAGCCGGGTTTTCTCCGCAATACCTCATGGGTTGCACACCGGGCAATACCGGGACGGCGCATGCTGTAATCCATCAGCCCGGGTTCGCTCTTCCGTATAATCGCAGGCGGGACATCCCAATATCTCAGCAACGACCAACTCAGTAGGCGTGCCACAGGCTTCGCAGAGCAAGCCGGTGCGAGATCCGGTCCGACCAAAACCCGGCGCGCCGCAGGCCGGGCATTGCAGCGCCAAGCGCTGCGCAAGGCGCTCGGCTAATATGGCGAGACTCTTCATCCGCGTCGGGTTGAAGTGGGCCCGCATGTCTGTCTCCATGCGCGCCTGGCCATCCGACGATACAGCAGCGGCCGCTTCGATGGCGCGCCTTAAGCTGTCGGGATCGACAATGCCCTTGGCGAGAGCAGACGCCACCTCACCTTCGTTCGGCCGCACGATCAGCCCATGGGTTGGAAAACCGATCCTTTGCAGAAACTCGTCGGATGCTTCGCCAGGCAAGATGACCAGATGATCATAATTCGTTTTCTCAGCGATTAAGCTTTCGGTGACAACAATCCCCCTCTCGTCATCTACAAAGACCAGGAGCTCCATGCCCGCAGGAATATACGGAATGACGGGATGCGGACCAAATGAGCCTTCACTCGCAAGCCCAAGCGGCACACCTGCGGCGCTCATGCCCAGACGCGCTTTGCGCAGGGCAACGTCGAGCATCGTGCCATTGCGCGGAATCTCTCCAGAGAACGTGCCAAGTTGATCAGTATCTAATCCAGGCGTTGAAGTGACGATTAAGCCGAGCGTAGACATGAGCGCGGGTGCAACGGCCTCTTCCTTGCGGTGCATCGTGGCGATCACGGCCGTTCGAGCCGCGTAGGGATGGCGCGATTCGGCCATGCTAGTAACCGCCGATGGATCGGCCGCGGAACGTCCAGGCGAGGGTGGCGTTCGCCTGAAACGGCATGATTCGAGTACCGGCAACAACCATTACTGAGGGCACTCGTCGCGGTGTCCGTTCGAGGACGATGGAGCCCGTATTGAGGGGAAGACCATAGAAGCGGGGACCATTTTCGGCGGCGAAGGCTTCCAGTCTCTCCAGGGCCCCTTCCTGGTCGAAAACCGCCGCGTAGGTTTCCAGCGCCACCGGTGCATTGAAAATCCCAGCGCACCCGCAGCTGGATTCCTTGTCGCCGACCGCATGCGGAGCCGAATCCGTCCCGAGAAAGAACTTGGGATTGCCCGACGTCGCGGCGCGGCGCAGCGCCAGCCGATGCCGTTCCCGCTTGGCGACGGGAAGACAATACAAGTGTGGGCGGATGCCGCCTTCGAACATCGCGTTTCGATTGATGACGAGGTGATGCGGAGTGATTGTCGCGCCGAGATTCGGTCCAGCGCTCTCGACGAACGCTACCGCATCCTCGGTCGTTATGTGCTCCAACACCACTCTGAGCGCCGGAAACGCCACCAGAAGCTTTGCGAGAACGCGCTCGATGAACACTGCCTCGCGATCGAAGACGTCGACGCGGTGGTCGGCGACCTCACCGTGCAGCAGCAACGGCATCCCAAGTCGCTGCATCACCTCGAGGACAGGATAGATGCGCTCGATATCGGCCACGCCTTGCGCGGCATTGGTGGTCGCGTGCGCCGGATAGAGCTTGGCCGCCGTGAAGACGCCCGATCCGAAGCCCTGCTCAATTTCGCCTGGATCAATAGCGTCCATGAGGTACGCGGTCATGAGCGGCGTGAACGCGAGACCCGGCGCGAGCGCCGCCCGAATGCGCGAGCGGTACGCCTCTGCTGCGGCAACCGTCGTCACCGGAGGATTGAGGTTCGGCATGACGATGGCCCTCGCAAATTGCCGGGCCGTTTCGTTGACAACCGCCCTGAGCATGACGCTGTCACGCAAGTGCACGTGCCAATCGTCCGGCTGCCGGATGACCAACGTCGTTCCCGTGCTGGGCGCCGCAGTCTTAATCGCCTCCGGGTCGCCAAAATCAGTCATGACGGTTGTTGACCATGTTGAACGACCGAAGGCCACTCGCCATGGCTCGCCTGAGCGGTCCCAAGCAAATTCGTATCGGGAAGGCCCAATCATGGAATTGCCGGCCAAACAACTTTGGTCTGGCGCGATCCTCGCCATGAGTTTGATCAATCATAGTAGTTTCGCCAAGTCATGAAGGCGGGGGGCGTCGCGAATGGGCACTTCAGATTAGGCAAGGCAATGGCCTCGGCACGTCACGCAAGTTACCTGATCGACGCCGCCACGACTCCGAGCCCCGCCGAGCTATCTGGCGCCACAAACATCGAGAACTTCAACACGCCCAAGGTCACGCCTTTGGCGGGCCGTAATATCCCGGCTTCACATGCGATTCCTCGCGGAGAAGCTTCGCGCCCTCGATCACATGCGGCGCGAGGCCGGAGCCGTCAGCGTCGATAAGTTCGAGCAATTCCTCTCGCATTCGCGGATCCCAATAGGTGCGTAGATGGTTGCGAATGCCTTCTGCGCGCCGCTCGGGCGGATAGGGCGCGAAGAAATCTCCGATCTGATTGGCCATGGCGACGAGGCGGTCGAGCGCCATAATGGGAATGTCCGGGCCTTGGCTATGTGTCTGCGAACTGCTCATTCGGTCGTCTCCATTTCCTCGACGCGCGGCATCTCCGCCGCGCGGGGGATCTCGGCCACGGGCATCACGGCGCGCACGATATCGACCGCCGTGACCTTATATTCCGGGCAGTTCGTCGCCCAGTCGGAGAGATCCGACGTGACGGCGTTCGATTTCGATTTCGCGTGATGGAACGTCGTATAGACGATGCCAGGATTGACGCGCTCGGAAATCTTCGCGCGCAGTTCGATCTGGCCGAAGCGGCTTGAGACCCTCACAAAGTCGCCATCCTTGACGCCGCGCGCAATCGCGTCCTGCTCGTTGATCTCCAGCACGTCCTCCGGATGCCACATCGAGTTCGGCGTACGCCGCGTCTGCGTGCCGACGTTGTATTGAGAGAGAATGCGGCCCGTCGTCAGCAGCAGCGGATATTTGTCGTTCGTGCGTTCCGCCGTCGGCACATATTCGGTGAGCATGAAGGCGCCGAGCCCATTGGCGCGCGGGAACTTTACGCGATGCAATATCTCCGTGCCCTCTGGCGCGGTCTCGTCGCAGGGCCATTGCGCCGAGCCGATGCGGTCGATCAGCGCGAAGCTCATGCCGCGATAGGCGGGCGAAAGCCGCGCGATTTCATCCAGCACCTGGCCGGGGTTGTCGTAGGAGACCGCGTAGCCCATGGCGTTCATGAATTTTACGGTGATTTCCCAGTCCTGATAGCCGGCGAGCGGCTCGATCACCTTGCGCACGCGCGAGACGCGGCGCTCGGCGTTGGTGAAGGTGCCGTCCTTCTCCAGCGAAGAGGAGCCGGGGAAGAAGACATGGGCGTATTTCGACGTCTCGTTGAGGAAGAGGTCGTGGAGCACGACGCATTCCATGTTCTTCATCGCGGCGATGACGTGATGCTGGTTCGGGTCGCTCTGCACCGGGTCCTCGCCCATGATGTACATGCCCTTGAACGAGCCGGCGACGGCGGCGTCGAGCATGTTGGGCAGGCGCAGGCCCGGCTCCGAGTCGAGCGGCACGCCCCATTCGGCCTCGAAGCTCGAACGCGTTTCATAGTCCGTGACGAAGCGGTAGCCGCTGAAGACATGCGGCCAGCTGCCGAGGCAGCTGCCGCCCTGCACATTGCCCTGCCCACGCAGCGGATTGACGCCGACGCCCTCGCGCCCCAGCATGCCGCAGGAGAGGCCAAGATTGCCGAGGCACATCACGCCTGTCGAGCCCTGCGAATGCTCAGTGACGCCGAGGCCGTAATAGATGGCGCTGTTGGGGCCGCCTGCATACATCCGCGCCGCCTTGCGGATGTCCGCCGGATCGACGCCAGCGAGGGGACCGATCGCTTCCGGCGTGTATTTGTCGGAGCCGACCAGCGCCTTCCAGTTCTCGAACTCCTTCACCTCGCAGCGCGCGCGCACGAATTCTTCGTTGTAGAGCTTCTCGCGCACGACGACATGCGCGATGCTGTCGAGGATCGCGACATTCGTGCCGGGACGGATCGCAAGATGGACGTCGGCCTTGCAATGGGCGGATTCCACGGTCTCGGTCTTGCGCGGGTCGATGACGATGAGCTTCGCGCCCTGGCGGATGCGCCGCTTCATCAGCGAGCCGAACACCGGATGGCCCTCGGTCGGGTTGGCGCCGACAACCATGATGACGTCGGCCTGAAGGATAGAATCGAAGTGCTGGCTCGCCGCGCCCGCGCCGATGGTGTTGGTCAGGCCGAACTGCGTCGGCGAGTGGCAGATGCGGGCGCAGTTGTCGATATTGTTGTTGCCGAGCACAGCGCGCGCGAATTTCTGAACGAGAAAGATTTCTTCATTCGTGCAGCGCGAGCTTGAAACCGCGCCCAACGACTTAACGCCGTATTTGGCCTGGATGCGCCTGAACGCGCTCGCCGCGTAGTCAAACGCCTCCTGCCAGCTCACCGGCGTCCACGGGTCGTCGATCGAGGCGCGGATCAGCGGCGTGCGGACGCGGTCAGGCGCATTGTAATAGTCATAGGCGAAGCGGCCCTTGATGCAGCTATGGCCGTGGTTGGCCTTGCCCTCCTTCCAGGGCGTCATGCGCACGATCTTGCCCGCGCGCATCTCGGCCTTGAAGCCGCAGCCGACGCCGCAATAGGCGCAGGTCGTGATGACGGACCTGTCAGGTTTTAGCGGGTTCGGCATGACGATATTCTCCTTCGAACAGGCTTTTTTCGATCAAAGCGTGGCTTGGGCAGGCCTGCACGCACGCGCCGCAACTGACGCATTCCGATTCGAAGAACGGCTGGTCCTGGCTCGCTGCGACCTTTGATTCGAAACTCCTTCCAGTGATTGTCAGCGCAAAGGTTCCTTGCACTTCTGCGCAGGCGCGCACGCAGCGGCTGCAGACGATGCACTTGGCGGGGTCGAAGAGGAAATAGGGATTGGATTGATCGATCGTGGCGTCGAAGTGATTGCGGCCATTGCCATAGCGGCTTTCGGTGACGCCTTCCGCCTTGAGCGTCTCGTGGAATTCGCTCCAACCGCCCTCGATCTCGCTCGACGGGAAATCGGAAAGATAAAGCTCCAGCACCCCCCGTCGAAGCCGCCTCAGCGTTTCCGATTGCGTGCGCACCTTCATTCCTTCAACGACGGGCGTCGTGCAGCTCGCGGGATAGCCGTTGCGGCCCTCGATCTCGACGAGGCAGACGCGGCAGCTGCCGAAGGCCTCCAGCATATCTGTCGCGCAAAGCTTCGGGATGGCCTGCCCGGCGGCGGCGGCCGCGAACATCACCGAACTGCCCGCCGGGACCGTGACGCTGACGCCGTCGATTTCAAGCGTCACCGGCAACCCATCCCTTGGCGGGGTACCAAAATCCGTCTTGTCCTTTAGTCCACGCAGTTCAGACCACATTGGTCACCTCACAAGTCCAAAGCTGCTCTTGCTTATATCCTTCAACGAGCGAACCCGTAACTTTAAAGAACAGGCCAAGACGCTTTCCTTCCATCGATCGGAATCGACGAGCGACGATCTCCACTTATTCGTGCGTCACATCTGCCTCCAATCATCGAACTGCCGCATCGAGTGGCCGATCTTGATCTTGAGATCGCCGTCGAACGTCGAATAGAGTGCCGTGCCCGAACAGGTGAGAATGTACGGGCCGACGCGATTGATGAGCGCCTTCTCCGCACTCTTCGTCGAAGAGCCGAAGAGCCGAAGAACAGCTGCGTACGCCGCTGCGAATTAGATTCGACATGCGACCTCCGCAAAGGCGTCCTTGTGCGGCAGCGCGGCGTCAGGCACGTCGAAAATGCTGCGGGGCAAGCCGTAAAGATCGTCGTAGTAGGAATCGAGACGCTTGGTAATCTGCTGATCGTAGCGCGGACGAATATGCAGCGTCTTGCCGCGCGTGTAATGCGAGACCTCGCCATCGCGTACGACGAGGTTTCCATCCTTGAACACGAGGGCCGCGCGGCGGAACATGCCGGCCACGTCGCGTCCAGGCTTATAAACGGCGATGTCGGCGACGGCGCCGGCGCCGAGCCGGCCGCGGTCTTCAAAGCCGAACAGCTTCGCCGCGCCAGAGCGGCTCATTTGCGCGATTTCGTAAAGCGTATATTCGCGCGAGATCGACGGCAGCGTGGTGTGCTCCAAAACGTCGGCCGGCAGGCGCGAGAGATATTGCGCGCGAAGGTCGGCGCTCATCAGCAGCGCAAAGAGCTCCGGATAGGTGGTGAAGGGGCCGCCGTTCGGATGGTCGGTGGTGAAGAACACCTGCTCGGGATTATTAATCAGCAGGAAGAGCTCCAGTCCCGCCGCCCATTGAATGGCGTTGTAATAGTTCGAGATCTTATAGACGTAAGGAACGATGCCGCCGCCATTGGCGTCGCCGTCGAAAATCGCGCCCTTCTTCGGGATTGCGCCCGGCAGACTGTTGAACTGTTTCAGAACGTCGGACGAAATCGTCACCGTGTCGGAGAACATCACCTGGCCGACGTCGACGCTGACATTCGGATTCGCGTTGACCTTCTCCGCAAAGAGCGCGCCGGCCGACGAGAAGCCGTTCTTGCCCTCCTTGCCATAGGCGTAGAACTGCACATGGGCGAGATGGAGCGGCAGGCCCTGCGCGGCGTCGATCGTCGCGAGCGCCGTGTCGATGTTGCCGGCAAGCCCGAGATTGTTCATGTGCAGATGCAGCGGATGGGCGATGCCCAGCGCCTGAGTCGCCTTCTGCAGCGCCTGGAAAATCTGGCGCGACGTCAGCCCGTAAAACGGCACGACATCGTCAAGCCCGAAGGCGCGCATGTTCTCCTTGAAGGCTTCGACACCGCCCGGATTGATGCACTTCAGGCCAAGCGAACGCGTATTTTCGACGGTCTGCGCGACGTAGTCATTGATCGCGCCGTCGGTCTCGCCGTCGCGCAGCATGCCGAGCAGGAAGTCGTCATTGCCGAGAACGGTGAGCGCGCCCCTGTCGATGATTGGAACGTCATTGAGTTCGAGATGCGTCTGCAATGCGTGATGCGGCGCCATCGCCGGCTCGACGACCGTCGTGAAGCCCATCTGGGCGTAAAGGCGTCCGGTTTCAAAAGTCGACCATTTGGCGGTCGAGAGCGGCGTTCCCTCGAGCCGGGCGCGAATCGCGCGATGCAGTTCCGGCAGCAGCAGCCGCGCCGTATTCACATTGCCGCCAGCGATATGCGAATGGATGTCGATCGCGCCGGCCATGACGATATGGCCGGCAACGTCGATCTCCTGGTCCGGCTTGCGGCCGTCTGGAGCCGCGACGATGCGGCCGTCCTCGAACCAGACGTCGCCAATCGCATCGCGCCCCGTGGCGGGATCGACGATACGTCCGCCGCGTAAAACTGTCAGCGCCATGCGTCCTCCGAAACTTGCGCCCTAATGGCTTCGACCACTTCGGCGACGCTCGGCGCCCGTCTCGCGGGGCGACTGTGTCGCGCGGGACAACGGTTGCCCGATCGCTCGATGCCGCTACCACAG
>Ga0006715J51105_102896_pt1 | contig 10351 bp, 11 predicted proteins | sample SubbioQV12_AUG13_FD_51105 | JGI IMG/M metagenome (IMG submission 51105) | reverse complement strand
GCGCAGCTTGAACGAGAACACCGGCTGTAAATCCTCGCGCTTGAGATAAACCCGGTTGTTCAGCCGCCCGGACAAGGTGGGAGCGTAATCGAGCGGCGTTTCGTTCGCCACGTCGTACACTTTGGCTCGCAGTATTCTTTCGATGTAATCGTGCATCGTGTTTCGGCTGATACCGTTGGACTTAGTCAAAAAAAATCGCCAAAAAACCGTCACAAAAACCGCTGAGCGAACAGCGGCTATCGGTTATTATCCCGCAGCCTCGTCGCAGACCTGCGGCGCTCGATTTATCAACCCCGCTTCATCAGGAACAATAACCATGACTCAAGACGAATTGAAAAAACAGGTGGCACACGCAGCATTGCAGTATCTGAAAAACGTACCGGTCATCGGCATGGGCACCGGCTCGACCGTCACTCATCTGATTAACTTGCTGGCCGATTGCAATTTCAAGAACGACATCGAAGCCGCCGTATCCAGCTCGAAAAAAACCACCGACCACCTGCAATCGATCGGCATCAAGGTCATCGAACTCAACCAGAGCGGCGATCTGGACATTTACATCGACGGCGCGGATGAAGTCACACCGCACAAAAAAATGCTGAAAGGCGGCGGCGGCGCCTTGACCCGGGAAAAAATCATCGCCGGTGCCAGCAAGACCTTCGTCTGTATCGTCGATGAGAGCAAATGCGTCGATGTGCTAGGCAAGTTTCCGTTGCCGGTTGAAGTCTTGCCGCTGTCGCGCAGCTTCGTGGCAAGGCAACTGGTCAAGCTCGGTGGCCAGCCGGAATTGCGCGTCGACCAGGCAAGCGGCGCGCCTTACATCACCGACAACAGCTGTGAAATTCTCGATGTGCGCAACTTGACCATCCTCGATCCGATTGCCATGGAAAAAGCCATCAACGACATCCCCGGTGTCATCACCAACGGCTTGTTCGCCTTGCGCGCCGCCGATGTGGTACTGGTCGGCCAAGGCAGCGAAGTGATTTCCTACTGAAATCACGCTCGTAACCGTCGACAGGGCGCTCCCCTCCACACCCCGCAAGCCGTTCAAGGCGTTGGCGCATCCGGCTCTTCGGGCACTACGTAAATCGATGACAATTTGCGGCGGAATTCATCGGTGATGGCGTGGGCATCCTGTCGGCTGTTGACGACGCGGGGTGTAATCAACACCACCAGTTCGCTCTTGTCTTTCTCCCGCCTGTTGCCGCCAAACAGGGAGCCAATCAAGGGTATTTCGTGCAGCAGCGGCACACCGGAGCGATTGTTGGTGGTGGAATCTCTAATCAAGCCACCCAGGACTATGGTCTCGCCGCTTTGAACGGCCACGCTACTCTCGATTTCGCGTTTGCGTATGGTTGGGGAGTCGATGTTGCTGGTGCCCGTACCGCCGACCTGGGTTTTGATGGGTTCATTGGCAGTTTGCAGAATATCCATCAATACCAGTCCGCCTGCGTTGACGCGCGGTTTTATCGACAGATTGATGCCGGTATCAATCATTTGAATCTGGCTGGTCAGCACCACGCCACCACCGACGGGGGCATTGGTGTTGGCCGCCTCTGCCGTCCGCACCGGCACCGAGTCACCCACCTTGATCGAGGCTTCCTGATTGTTCAATATCATCAATGATGGCGACGAAATGATGTTGACGTTATCTTTGATCGCCTCCGCCGACAGCAGCGCCCTGATGTCGCCGGAATCGCTGCTGAAGGCATAGGCAAAGCCGCCGGTAGTCAGGCCTGCCGCCGCATTTTTCAGACTAAAGCCCGACCCTCCTGCTATATCGTTGCTGCCACCGTTGTTGTGGCTGAAATACCAGCGGATGCCGTATTCCAGCCTGTCTTTCAAGGTAACCTCGACGATGGTGGCATCGATCAGCACTTGCAAGGGCAGAACATCCAGTTGCTTGATGACTTTGTAGATTTTGTCGTAATCCTCGTTGCTCGATACGATCACCAGCGCGTTATTGCCTTCATCGGGGATGATGCGGATATTGGCCATTTCGCCGGTACCGGCCAGGCCGCCACCCATCATGCCGCCCATGCCAGGCACGCCGCTCATACCCCCCATCATGCCACCCGCCAATCCGCCCATTCCTTGCGTACCTGCCAGGCCACCGGCGCGGGCAGTTTGCGATTGACGATCCATCAGGCCGGCACTCTGAGCCATGTCGCGCGCACCGCCGCCAACATCTGTCGTACCGAACGCCGCACCACCGGCTGCGCCGCCAGCACCGCCAGCCGGACGATTGCTTGCGGCAGCCGAACGCCGACCCGCTGCAATCGATGCAGGCCGACCGCCACGGGCACCAGCACCCATGCCGAAAATGTTGTTCAGCGTGTTGGCCAGATCGATGGCATTCATGTTTTGCACGCGATACACATTGACGCCGCCACCGGCTTCACTATTGATGCGATCCAAACGCAACACCCAGCTTTCGATGTCGCGCAGGTAGTTGGCATTGTGGGTAATCGCCAGAATGGCGTTCATACGCTCGATTTCGATGAAACGGAAAAAGCTCTGGCCTGCGTCTTTTTCGCTGCCGGATTTTGCATTGAAAATCTGGTCGAGTTCGGCGATCAGCTTGCCGGCATCGACATGCGCCGGGGTGAACAAGGCAAATGAGCGGCCTTTCAGCACGTTGACATCGAAGGTGTTGACGACATCGACCACCCGGCTCAGCTCACTCGGCGAGCCGGATGCCAGCAAAATGTTGCGCCGGTTGTCGACCGATACCTGGGCTTTTTCCGGCAACAGGGGCTTGAGAATTTCGGCTATTTCGCCTGCGGCCACATTGCGCAACGGAATTACTGCCGTTTGATAGCCCATGGGCAGGTTGCTGCTGCCCAGGGTACGAATTGCCGTGTTGTAAACCGCTTCATTCGACGGCTTTATCAGATACATGTCGCCCTGCGCCACCAGCGCCGCATTGTTGATGCCAAGCAGCATCTCCAAAGTGGGAATCAGCTCGTCGCGGCTCAAGGCATCGGTGGTTTGCAGCGTAACCTTGCCGCTGACTTGCGGACTGATCATGTAATTGCTGGCCAGAATGTCACCGAGTATGACTTTCGCCACCTCCGCCAGATCGGCATCGTCGAAATTGAGGCTGTACTCGCCCTTGCCGTCTGGCTGGGCCGGTCTGGCCTTGGCCGGTGTAACCGCGATGCTTTTTTCGTCTGCCGGAAACAGCTCCGATGTCGCCGTTTGGGTTTTGGTTACCGCGCTATCAGGCAGCACGAATTGCGCATCACTGATCGGCGCCTGTTGCGGCAAGGCCAGCTTTTTGTGCAGTTGCGGCCCCAGGTATTCACAGCCACTGATGGCCAGTGCCAGAACGAGGAGTGGCGGGGTAGTGCGATAGGTGGCTTTCATTCTTCGATGGCCTCTGAAGGCGGGATGTTGGGCTGAACAACCGGCGGTGGCTGAATGGCTCTGGCGGCGGACGGCGGTTTTGGCACCGCGCCGGGCTTGCTGGCTTGCGGACGGGGCTTGAGCAGCATCAGGGTTTTTTGTTGATCGCTTTGCGCCAGCATGACGCGATCACCTTGAATGTCTTTGATAACCCAGCCGGAAACAGCCTGATTTTCCCTGGCTTTCAAATACTTTTTGGCTTCGCTGCGTTTTCTGAACAGCGCTGTCGCCGTTTTGTCCGCCTTGAAATAAACGCCGATCAATTCCCAGTCATCCAGTTGGCCGCTGTCGGTGACGACGACATTGGCGGGTTCTTCCTCGACGATGGGTTTGCGGCCTTCGATGAAAACCGGGCGTTCGATCACCTCGGTCAACTGCGCCGTCGAGCGGTCGGCCAGATCGAGTGCGGGCAGCGACACGGCGGCGTAGTCCGGGGCTTTCTGCGCCTTGAAACCTGATTGCAAAGCCTGATGATCGTGGTAGCCCAACAGCCAGACGGAAACCAGCGTGGACGCTAGAATGGCCACCAACCCCAACTGGATTTTCAGCAAGCGGCTATTCATGGCTGGCTGACCGCCCGCATCAGGCTGACGACCTGGAAGCTGACGTTCAATTGTCCGTTGGCCTGGATTTTGTTGCTGGTGCGGTTACGCACACCGCGCACGGGATTGATGTCCAGTTGATCGACGATCAACACCGGCACGGCTACCTCTATCGCACTCAAAACCTGGCTCAGGGCTTCAATATCACCGGTCATGCGCACCCGGACGGCAATTTTGAGGAAACCGTCTTCCTGTTTGCCGGTAATGCCCTGGGTGCTGGTCAACTGGCCACCGGCATCGGTGACGGCGGTTTTGACCACGGTCTGCAGTTCAGCCGATGCCAAGGCCTCGGTCGTCTGCTGATTGATGTAAGTCTGCTCCTGAGCTTGCTGGCGCAGTGCTTCGATGTTGTCCGTTACTTGCGCCTGGCGCGCGACGATGTTCTGCTGGCGCTGGAGCCGAAACGACAGATCGGCTTTTTGCTCGCGATAGGCTTGTGCCGCATCGATCAACGGCATCATCAACAACACGATGACCAGCATAACCGACAGCAGCAAGCCGACGGCCAGCCAGCGCTGAATGCCGATACGCTTCATGGCGGCGCATCCTCGGCTTCGAGGGTGATCACGGCATCATCGCTGCCCTGGCTTCCCGTACCGGCATCGGTGGAATCCTCTGGGTCTGGCCCGGCAGCATCGTCGACAGGGCTTTCGTCATCCGTCACGCTGGCGCTGGCTGGCACGACGGCGTTGACATCCATGCTGATTTGAAAGCGTTCGCGACCCGTGGCTTTGTCCTGGGTCAGTGGCGAAACGAAGCTGACGTGGGTGAAAAATTCCGAAGCTTCCAATATGCCGATCAATGCCGATGCCGAAGGCGATTGGCCCTGAATCTGCAAATGCTTGTCGCTGTACTGAAAATTCGTCAGCCAGGTGTCGTCATTCAGCAAACGACTCAGTTCATCGAGCACCCGTAGCAACGAGGGCGACTGCTGCTTGATGGCTATCAGCTTGCGGGTTTCGTCGACCAAGGCATCGATTTCCTGTTGCTGGGTTTCCACCGCTTTGGCCTGCTTGTCCAGCGCCTTGATTTCCGCGCTTATCCTGTCAACCGCCTGTGCATCCATCCACACCGGCACCAGTAGATTGGCCAGCCCCAGCAGGGCTATCACTATCCACAATGCGGCGTGAGCAGAGCGTGTCCACCAGCGCCCGGCTTGCCGGTGATGGCTGGGCAGCAAGTCGCAGGCGCCCGCCTCGCTACCATGACCGGGCACCGAATCACACTCGACACGGCACGGCCTGACCGACCAGCTCTGCAACAAGGCCAGTTGCTGATCGAGATAGGTTTTGGGCGTCAGTACCAGCCATACCCGAATATGCTCGAACTCGGTCTTGCCTTGCGCTATGGCGGCGAAATAGACCTGGTCGGTCGAAAACGGCGTGTAACGATCCAACTCGAATGCCACCACCTGCTGCACGTTTTCAGCCGCTGCAACCGGCAAATGAAGCAGCCGGGACAGGGTTTGGTCGGCGGGCAGCCTGAGTACGATAGCGGCTTTGTCGGCGTCGGGGCATTGCTGGCGAAACTGGATGAACGATTCGGCATCACTCACCGTTGCAAACCCAGGGTTTGCCTGGCTTTGGCTTGTGAATTCGACCTGGAAGCCAGAAGCAGAAGGACGGAATACGAAGCGACCATGGTCTTCGCGCAACCACGACAAGACCGGCGTCGGCAACAAAAACGCCAGCTCTTTACCCCACCAGCGCAAAAAGCCAGTCAGATCAAGGTCTATGGTTGTATGCAAATTCATCGTCAATGACTATGAGCTGTCCGTCGTGCTGCCTATCGAAAAGCGACACACCGTCGCCGTTTTGCCGCCAGTCCATGATCTGGAAAGGTATGCCGCCTTGGCCGTCGTCCTGGGCGCGAACCACGGTTTCCAGTACCGCGCCGCCGTCCTGGGTTCTGACCTGCACTTTTACAGTATAAACCTGATTTTCATTGTCAAATGAATCAGCTACGTCGTTTAGTTCATCCAATGATTCAACTGTTGAGTCGGCTTGGGCCGTCAACATGGAGTCGGCTATGCCGCGCCGTTTCATTTCTCGGCGTATGGCCGCCACCAGCAGCGGATCGGCCAGGTGCATATCGACACTCTCGTTAGCGGAATACACCGTGATGAAGGGCCGGATGCGCTCGAAAATGGCGGGCGTCATGCCGAGTACGCGCTGCAACTCCTCCAGGTTTTGAAACGCCGCATCGCGCGGACGATAGGGCAGGCGGGCGGTGCGGTACAAACGCGCCTCCGAACCGCCGCTGCGTGCATCGGTGTCGGCATCGCGCCAGTCGAGAATGGCCTCGATCAGCTCATCCAGCTCGCGCTCGCCATCGATTGCCAGTTGCAGCACCGCCCGCAGCTGATCGGTAGAACCGGTGTTGATGTCGACCTTGCCCGCCTCGGAAAGGATGCGGATGCGAATTTCGCCATCGGCTCTGGGCAGCAGATAAACACTGCCATCGGCCTGCCAGCGCTGCTTGGCCTGTGGCAGCATCAGCCGATATTCGGCGATGGCCAGGGCGGCTTCGGCCAGCGCCTGTGCCTGCGCACCGGCTTTCAACGCTGAACTGATGGCGGTTTCCCGCCGCATGCTGAGGGCAAAACTCGATGCAAGCAAGGTCAGCAGTGTCAAAATCCACAGCACGATCACCAGTGCCAGGCCGCGCATCCGCTGCCGGGGCGCATGGCGCCACCATGGCTTACCGTTGTTGCGCATCGTCATCGACTGGCAGGCTGTCGTCATTGACGATGATGGCGTCGTTCGCGGTGGTGATGCGGGTGGGGAAGATCATGTCCGGCCACAGGCTGCCGTCATCAAGCCGTATCGATACCCGGATCAGTTGCGGCAAGCGATCGGCCAGCAGCCATTCATCTCGCCAGGCAGCCGCTTCCACCTCTTCGGTTTTGCCAAAGTAGGCAAAGCGGAAATTGGCGATGCCTTCCAGCAAAACCTCGGGCAGGATGGGTGCGGCATCGTCTTGGGTCAAGGCTTGGTAAGGCGTCAAGCGCACGATCAAGGTGTCAGGCCGCGCCGGGTCTGCGGCGATGGTGAATATCTGCAAGCCCTTGCGCACCGCGCTGGAAGGCAAGGTGGCCACAAATCCTAAGTTTTGCGGGCGACCTTGAAACGCCATGCTACCGGTTTCCACGACATCGTCACCAAACTCGCTCATTTCGGGCAAGGGCCGTATGGCGGCAATATGGCGCTTGAAGAACTGATACACCACGGCCTTAGTATTGACTTCGGCGATGCGTTGTTCACCGGCTTGCCAGCTTTGCCCGGCAATGCGCAGGCTGGCGAACAGCAAGGTGACGATGACCGCCAGCAGCGAAATGGCGATCAGCACTTCGATCAGCGTGAAGCCTGGTTTGGGGGCGGCCAGTCTGCAAGCAATCATGGATTTTCGACGGCGCGCAATTTCAGGGTTTCCAGCTCCAGGCCGTGTGGTGGTTGGCCTTCGTCGCCCCACTCGACCCGGATGCGCACCCGGTAACGTTCCAGCGTTTGCGCCTGTTGTGTGTCGTCCCTGAGGGAGTGGCGTGAATCGAACATCGGCGGCAGCCACTCGATGCCCAGCAACCAATGGTATCTGTTGCCTTCGCTGCCGCTGCTTAGGCCGGCTTGCAAGGGTATGTCGGCACCCACCCGCGCCAGCATGGATTCGGCGATTTGCGTTGCCAGTACGTAATCTTCCGACACCACGGCGCTATGGACACCACTGCCAAAAATGCGTAACACGATGGTCAGCGCCACCGCCATGATGGCGAAGGCCACCAGAATTTCCAGCAGGGAAAAACCTTTATGCCGCTGCATCGCTGATGGTGACGCGGCCTGTGATCCAATTGACATCGATCCGGCGCAGTTGTTTGCCCCATTCCAGGGTGATGCGGCCACCGGTCGATGAGCCGTCGGCAAAAAAACGGATGCTGGCTTGCTGTCCCGCCACCAGCTCCTCTTCAGCCACCACCAGCGACACCGCGATTTCAGGCGCCAAAGCGAAAATTTTGGGGTGATGGTCGATGCGGTAGTGGTTGTCGGCCAGATCGATGGTGACGCCAACCGCGCTGTTCGACAGCAAGGCCTGACCACGAGCGTAACGCAGAGCCGAGGCGATGTCCTGCGCGGCAATCTGCAATTGTGTACCGTGCTGACCGGACGACAGGCTGATGCTGATGGCGGCGAAACCCAACACGCTGATCGCCAGTACGATAAGCAGCTCCAGAAGGGTAAAGCCCTGGCTGGCAGCCGACGCATCGCGCCGCATCATTCCCAGCTATTGATGTCCTGGTCTTCGCCTTCGCCGCCTTCACGGTCGTCGGCACCCAAGCTGGACAGGTCGAAACTGCCATGCTTGCCGGGGTAGACGTAACGGTAATCGTTCATCCAAGGGTCTTGCGGAATTTTTTCCTTACGCAAATAAGGCCCGTTCCAGCGTCTTGCATCGCTGGGTTTTTCGATCAATGCAATCAAACCCTGCTGCTGTGTCGGATAGCGGCCTTCATCGAGTTTGTACATGTCGAGCGCGGCGGCCAGGTCTTCGATCTGTACCTTGGCAGCCTTGGTTTTGGAGGCGCCCATGTGCTTCATGACCTGCGGCCCGACGATACCGGCCAGCAAGGCGATGATGCCCAGCACCACCAATAATTCCAGCAGGGTGAAACCGCGCATGGGGCGGCGAAATTGTTTCATGTCTGACTCCGTGCAGGATGAAAGAAGGGTCGAATTAAACCGCCAGATCGTTGACGCTCAGGATCGCCAGCAGGATGGACACGATGATACCGGCAATCATCAAGCCCAGCGATATGATGAGGGCGGGTTCCAGCAGTGCCAACATGCGTTGTATCGTGGTTTTGAGTTGTTTGTCGTAGATGACGGCAATGCGCAGCAACATCTCTTCCAAACGACCGGTTTCCTCGCCCATTTTAATCATTTGTACGGCCAGCTTTGGAAACACCGCGTGCCGGGCCAAGACGTCGGACAGGGTTTTGCCTTGCTTCAACTGCTCTTCCGCCTGCGTCATGACATCGACCAGTACGGCGTTGCCGACGGTTTCGCGGACGATACCCAACGATTTCAATATCGATACGCCGTTACCGAGCAGGGTACCGAAGGTGCGGCTGAAGCGGGCCACTTCCATCGTCAACACGATGTCACCGAACAGCGGCGCATGCAGAAGCCGCCGATCCCAAACCTGCCTGCTGACGGGGTCGAGCAACTGTAGCTTCATGAATTGCATAGCCGACAGGATAGCCAGCAACAACAGCCACCAATAGGCTTGCAGGAATTCGGCAAGGCCGACCACGATCCGGGTCGGCAGAGGCAAGGACTGACCGGCGCTGGCGAACATCTCCTGGAACTGCGGCACCACGAAGATCAGCATCACGAACAGCGAGGCCAGCGACATCACCAAAAGAATCGCCGGATAAATCAGGGCGGTACTGACGGTATCCTTGAGTTCCTGCGAACGTTCGAGGTAGTCGGCCAGACGCTGAAGCACACCGCCCAGGTTGCCACCCATCTCACCGGCACGAATCATATTCAGGTAAAACCTGGAAAACACGCCGCCCTGACTTTCAAGCGCATCGGCCAGGGATTTGCCGCTTTTGACCTTGTCGAGCACATCGGCAACCAGTTTCGACAGCCTGGGGTTGTCTTCGGCCAGTTGCAGCAAAATACTCAGCGACCGATCCAGAGGCAGGCCCGATTCCAGCAACGTGGCCAGTTCGCCGGTGAACATGCCGATTTCCTTCTGCTTGAGGCGCAAACCGGCTGAACGCAATTTGATGCCGAGAAAGGTTTTGTCTTTGGCAGGCGCAACCCGGATCGGAATCAGGCCCTGGGTTTGCAACTGCAACAACAGCGCCCGCTCATCGCTCGCGTCGGCCACGCCTTCTTCGGTGACGCCCTGTTGATTGACCGCTTTGTACGAAAATAAAGCCATGCGCTATGTGCCGAGCAGTGGTGGGAGCGAGGCGGGAATTATAGGAGGCTGTCCGAGAATAAAAAACCTGCTGCGGAAGAGCACTTTTGGCGTACAGGGGTTTTGACGCCGACAAAAAGCGGGCGATGGTCAGCCATTCATTTTATCGGCGGGTTTTTACGACACGCCGTCGGCAATGCTCAGGACGGAAAACAGTCCTGGATATGCCGCCTGAAAAACCGGCTTTTGGATCGGGCGTTCAAAAATGCCTGAAACAATTCTGCCGGTACATGACAAAAATCCTGGGGCTTGGCGTGGCGAAAACACACTCTCAGCCTGTGATTGTGTGCGTCATAACCGATGACGTCGATGGTTTCAGATCGGACTGATAGCATTTGCATGGCCGCCCCCCGTTTAAC
>Ga0006715J51105_100714_pt1 | contig 10772 bp, 13 predicted proteins | sample SubbioQV12_AUG13_FD_51105 | JGI IMG/M metagenome (IMG submission 51105) | reverse complement strand
GCATGTGTTAAGCATACCGCCAGCGTTCAATCTGAGCCATGATCAAACTCTTCAGTTTTAAAGCTAAAGCGATGCCAGCAAATGCCAGCATCTAATCTTGACTCGATCACAGTGCGTTAATTAAATTGACGCGGTCTGTGTCGATTTGTTTCATAACGAAACTCATCGCACCACATACCCACACTCATTATTTCGATTCAGTTTGTCAAAGAGCCAAGCATAACCGCTTGTTGAGCCGACAAATTCTACAGCATCGCTGAAATTCGTCAAGTATTTTTTCAATCCAGCAGACCCGCCCAAATCACCCTGCCGCTTAATCCCGCACCAAGCAATAGCCCCTGGCAACAAAGAAGGCAAATTTTACAACCACTTCATAAATTGTCAAGAGTTTGTTTTGTACGCGCCGAAAGCGGCTCATTTGAGCCAGTCGCCCGGATGCTCGACGAATTTGTCACGCAGGAAGCGACCGTGAACCAGCAAGCCCTGGGCATCGTTGCGGTACAGACTGGTCAGCATGTTGCGTAACGATAGATCGAGCACGTCCAGTTGCTCCGCCAGCACAGTGTGTGCGGTTTTGCCTTGGGCCACGGGTTCGATGCGGGCCAGGGTGGGCGGCAGGGCAAGATAGCGTTCGATGGCGCCGGGCAGATAGTCGTGGGCAATTTGCCGGAGGTTGTAATGACTGGGGTCGGTCGCCTCGGCATTTTGCGGCAGGCGCGACAACAGTGTCAGCAAGACCTCGACGATACCGGCAATTTTGCGCTCCACCTCACTGTCGACCTTGCCCGCGATGCGTCGTTGCAGCGACTCCAGATTCTGCCGGACGGGCAGCAGGCCATCAGGGTGCGATGCATTTTCGACGACTGTCGTGTTGCCGGTGGTTTCAGCCAGCCGCTGATAAAACCGCTGCTCGGTTACGTTGCGCAACGCGGTTTCGAGACGACTCAATTCCTCGCCTAGCCGCTCTTCGGCGGCGCTTCCGCCCGCACGCGCCGGACTAGACGGCGGCAGGCGCAGATAGTGTTCCAGAATACTTGGCAGCTCATCCAGAACAGCGCGTTTGGCCATGACCAGTTCCTTGTCCTTGCGCCCGGACATGCTATCCAGATCAGGCAGCAAGCTCAGAACGAGCTGATGGGTCTGCTCCAGCGCCAGCCGGGGCGCAGGCAGGCTCAAGCGAGCATGGGTGGTGGCTATCAGCTTTTCGATTTGCCTGGCCTTGCGCCGCAGTTTCCATGACAGATCCGAAACCGATGAGCGGTAGCCCGGCAGCACTATCCACAGCACTAGGTAAAGCCAGAATGTCAGGCTGAAACTGAAAAATATGGAGCCAAGAAACGCAAAACGGACGGCGTTGGGACTGAAGCCCAGATAACGCGCCAGACCGCTGCACACGCCGCCTAGACGGCGATGATCGAGATCCCGCGCAAGCTTGCGGGGTTCGGATGATTCAGGGAAATATTGCATGGTGCCCTCGAAACAATCGGTATTCAGACATTCAAACCAGCCTGGCCGGGCGACATGATACTGCACTGCAACCCGTTCCGATACGCCGGAAACCATGCCAGCAAAGGGGGAGACGAGAACGAAATTGCAGCACGAAAGGTATATCATGGCGCGGCTTGCCGGGCACACCGACCGGGCACGGATAACGACACATCCTTAGAAGGAGACAACGATGAGCACCACCCCAGAAATCACCCCGCCGGAAACCCTGACCGCCCCCGCTCCGGTCATGCCCATCGCCAAGGAGCAAGCGGTTTCCATGGTCAAACTGCCAGCGGAAACCGTCGCCAAGCTGGACGTGCGGGTCGCCGAATTCATCGATACCGTCCTGGCCGAATCCACCCAAAGCCAGGCCTTCAAGGCCAAGGTCGATAGTGTTCACAATCTGGCCAGCCCGGAAATCCGCGAGGCAGCGGCCATTTCCAACCGCTTGCTGGCGCGTCCGGCGCAGGCGCTGGATGCCGGTGCCTTCAATGAGGGTTCGAAAATTTCCCGCTCCTTGGTTGATCTGCGCAATCAGGTGGAAACGCTGGATCCGGCCCGACAGGGCAATTTGCTGCAACCACGCAAAATTCTGGGCCTGTTCCCCTGGGGCAACCGGCTGCACGATTACTTTCAGCAATATCAATCGGCGCAAAGCCATATCGACGCCATCATCGTCGCCCTGTATGGCGGTCAGGATGAATTACGCAAAGACAACGCTGCCATCGAGGAAGAAAAAGTCAACGCCTGGCGCACCATGGAAAAGCTGGAACAGTACATCTATGTCGGTCGCAGCATCGATGCCGCCCTGGAACGCAAGCTGGCCGAAATCGAACCGACAGACCCGGAAAAAGCACGCATCCTCCGTGAGGAAATGCTGTTTTACCTGCGCCAGAAAGTGCAGGATTTGATGACCCAGCTGGCCGTGACCATCCAGGGCTATCTAGCGATGGACTTGATCCGCAAGAACAACCTGGAACTCATCAAAGGCGTCGACCGCGCCACCACCACCACGGTTTCCGCCTTGCGCACCGCCGTCATCGTCGCCCAGGCGCTGGCCAACCAGAAACTGGTGCTGGATCAGATCGGCGCCTTGCGCAGCACCACCGGCAATATGATCGAATCCACCTCGATACTGCTCAAGCAGCAGGCCGGGCAGATACACGAACAAGCCAGCGAGGCTGCGGTAAGCCTGGACAAGTTGTCCGTGGCCTTCAAAAACATTTACGACACCATGGACATGGTGGCCAATTACAAGCTCGAAGCCCTGTCCAGCATGAAAAAAACCGTGGAATCACTGAGCGGAGAAATCGAAAAAACCAAGGGCTATCTCGACAAAACCAGGGAAAACACCTTGCTACAAGCCAAAGAAACCCTGCGCATCACCGACGAAAACGACATCGTGCTGTGACGGCACGATGTCCGCTTGTTAGTTTTGCAAGCCCTCCCCACCAGGCTGCGGCGTTGCCAAACGCCGCACTCTTTCCAGCAACTGGTTGATGGTGAATGGCAGCGGCGTACCCAACGAATAGCCGGTCGATTCCAGCGCGTGAGCGGCCCAGGTATTGCAGTTGTTGAAGAGATGAAACGAGCCGGTTGCAGGATAAAAAAAGCTGTTTACAACAATACCTCGCCGCAGCGGCACGGCTCTCGCTGCATCGTTACGATGGAAACTGGCATGAATGAATGCGACCAACTCGGCAAAGCCGCTACGGGGAATATCCAGCCGGACAATCTCGAAGCCGACGAAACGCTGATGAATGCTGTCGTGGACGCCTACCACATGCAGTACGCTGGGCGACGGCCAGATCGCAGCGTCCAGCAATAGCCAGAAACCGGGATCGCGGGCCTGATAATAATCCCGGTGGCCCCAGCCAAACTCCAGATACTCCACACCGGGAAAATCAGCGCTTTCCGGCAACAAGCCTGGCGGAATGTCCGCCCGCCGAAAGGCAATACCGCCATGCCAGCCCTGACCGATCACATAAACCGGCAGCGTAGCCTCATCGGTGGCAAATACCGGCTTTTGCGGCCCGGCACACGCCACCCCAAGCACTAACAAACAAAATACCTGCGCGATGCGCTTCAGCATGGTCAAACTCCGTCCGTTCGTTGATGAATCCATCGTTGGCATTGCCTGATTCCCCCCGCCCAAAACACGCCGAGCAGAACACCGGCCAACACATCGGAGGCATAGTGCACTTGCAGGTAGATGCGCGACAAGCCAACCGCCACGGCCAGTACGATACCGATCCATGCCAGCCAGTTCCCACGCACGCACAGCGATAACACCGCGACAACGAAAGCGGTTATCTGCGCGGTATGGGCGCTGGGAAACGACGCATCGGCAGGCAAGGCCGTTAGGCTGGCATACAGCGACGGACGCGGACGTTCCAGCATCAGCTTCATGCCATGCGCCAGCACACTGACCCCGGTCACACTCAGGCCCAGCAGCCAGGCAGCGCTGGCCTGGCCCCTGCGAATGAAACACAACACCATGACCACTGTCAGCGGCATCAGTAGATAAAGCGACCCGGCCCAAGTCGCGGCGATAAAAAAACCATCCAGCGCTGGATGATGCAAACGCACGAAAAAGGCAAGCACAGCCTCATCAGCCCCCCAGGGCGGCGCCGTGAGCCGCTCGACTACCGGCAGCAAACCGATGCCAAGCCAGCAAGCCACTGTCGCCCACGCGGTTTTCAAACCAGCCTCCTGGCGATAATGCCGTCAAACCGTTCGGGGTGAACGACGCCGAACCATGAATAGATTGACAGCTAACGGGGCAAAGCCATGGCTTCGTGGGCTTTGGGGAAATCAGACCCGACACTGACCACGAAATGGGTGACATCCTCGAAGTTCAACTCCGATTTCACCACTTTCGATTCATGCACGATGACGGTAAAACCATTGGTCGGATTGGGCGAGGTGGGAATGTACAGCACGTAGCGCTCACCCTCGCGGTTAGTGACATAGGCGGGCACCCACACGCCGTCCTTGGGGTATTCGACGTAGACCACTTCGCGTATCTTGCTGTCGCCCTGGCCACGGAACATCTCGATCACTTTCTTGCAGACCCGGTAAACCCCGCGCAGGAACGGCACCCGTTCGATGAGCAGATCGAACAGAGAGATGACGAGCGACTGGCGATGCTTGCTCAGCTCGTAGCCGATGTAAGCCAAAAAGGCATAGATGGTGACAAAAACCACCGTGGTCAGCCAGTAATGCCCCACCCAGCCCCGGATGTCGAACACGGTTTGCAGCACGAAATCGACCAACCAGACGAAAATCTGCACCACGATGTAAACCGGCAAGACCGCCAGAATGCCCACCAGAACGTGGTTGAACGATGTTTTTACAGTTTGCAGGAATGTCGGCATGGTTTGATCTCCTCAGATTGTTTGAAATTCAGCGTGTTAGGCTTGGACGGGTGTCGTTTTACACCGTTTTGTAGGACTGCATACCCTGCCGAAGTACAGTAACGTCAACCAGCGAAGCAATCAGATGCTGGACGAGGTTATAGAAAATGATCGGCAACATCACTTCCGGATGGTCGGCAAGGGCCACCGAAACCAGTACCAGCCCCGTACCGTTGTTATTCATGCCCAAACCGAACATCAGCGCAACCCTGTCGGTTCGGTTGGCATGGAAGACCCGCGCGACCAGATAACCCGTTGCGAAAGCTGAAACGCAGAGCGCGACGACGATTACCAGCAGAATGGCCAGGAAGTCGTAATCAGGCTGGGCCAGCGCCTTGGGTAAGCTCAAGGACGCATTGGAATAATTGAGCAACAGCAAAATCACGTAGTTGACGAGCTTGATGGAGGCTTTGGCGCCGACGAGACGCTGTTCACCTACCAGCCGTTGCATCAGTATGCCGAGCAGCGAGGGCAGCACGACCCATACGCCAAGAAAGGTCACCACACCATCGGCGGCGATCTCATGCAGGTCTTCGGAGTAATCACCCGTCGTCACGAAGCCGACCGTATGCAGAACCAGCGGCGTGAGCAAGGGACTCAGCAAGGTGGTCAGCAACACTAAACCCAGGCTGAGGGCAAGATTGCCATTGGCGTTCTGCGACCAGGCCGTGGAGGCACCGGCAATCGGCATGGCCGCGACCAGCGCAAGGCCAACGAGAATATGCTGGACTTCCTCCGGGTTGTGCCAGAGGGCCATAATCAAACTCACCCCGATGATGAAGGACAAAGGCGTAACCACATTACCCAACAAACCACCCAACAGCAGTTGTGGTCGGCGCAGCAGTTGACCGAGTTCCTTGGGCTTAACGCCCAAACCGGCATTGAACAGCAATAACGACAGCATCAGGGGCGGCAACCTGAGGTCTAGCGTGTTCTGGAGCAGAACGACGCTGCCCAGCTCGGCTTCTCGCAGCCAGATACCCAATCCCGGCAGCAGAGCGGCCAGAAAATAGGACGCGACAATCATCCAGATGAAGTAGCGGTGGATGAGATGGGTGAGAAATTCAATGGCCTTCGGCATGGATTTCATGTGTTTGTTTCCGGTTGAAGGGTCGAGACGCTTATTTCCTGATAGCCAGCACGAGAACACCCACGGCCACCAGAGAAATCCCCAACCATTCGCGAAGGGATGGCCGTTCATTGAGGAAGACAACGGCGAATACGGCCACCAGCACCAGACTGAATTTATCGACCGGTGCAACCTTGGAGGCATCGCCCATTTGCAATGCCCGAAAGTAACACAGCCAGGAAGCCCCGGTTGCCAGCCCTGAAAGCAGCAGAAAACCCCATGTTCTTTGAGACAGCGCAAACGGGTTGCTCCATTTTCCGATGACACTCAGAAAACCGGTCAGAACGGCCAGGATAATGGCTGTACGAACCCAGGTTGCAAAGTCGGAATCGACGTCTTCAAGCCCAAGTTTCGCAAAAATGGCGGTCAGTGCGGCAAATACGGCGGACAAAAGCGCCCACAGGAACCAGTTTGGAATCGTTGACATAAATTGCTCAAGTTTGACGTGAACATTGTCGGCACATACACCCCAGGCCCAGCGGCGCGCGCCGATTCCGCCAAACCACTGCGCTTACGTTAAGGATTGGGTCGCCAATGACGTCGGAACGTTCTTGGTGAATCCACCCTAAGCGTTGTAAGTGGTCGATGCGGTTTTGCCTCCGCGACCGGTCCAGTCGGTGTGGAAAAATTCGCCGCGCGGCTTGTCGATGCGCTCGTAAGAGTGGGCACCGAAATAGTCGCGTTGGGCTTGCAGCAGGTTCGCGGGCAGGCGTTCGCTACGGTAGCCGTCGAAATAGGCCAGGGCCGACGAGAAGGCCGGCGTCGGAATGCCCAGTTGTATGCCCAGTATCACCGCCTGACGCCAGCCCGCTTCCGCCTGCGTCATGGCATCGACGAAGAAATCGGCCAGCAGCAGGTTTTCCAGATCGGGATTCGCGGTATAGGCGGCCTTGATGTCATCGAGAAAACGGCTGCGGATGATGCAGCCACCGCGCCACATCAGTGCAATGTCACCGTAATTCAATGCCATAGCGTATTCTTTCGAGGCTTCACGCATCAGCTGGAAGCCCTGGGCGTAGGAAATGATTTTGGAGGCGTACAAAGCCTGTCTGATGGCTTGGATCATGGCCGGTTTGTCGCCCTCGAAGCACGATGCGGTTTTCGGCAGTTTTTGCGCGGCACGCACACGCTCGTCTTTTTGCGCCGACAGGCAGCGGGCGAACACCGATTCGCCGATCAGGGTGAGCGGAATACCCAGGTGCAGCGCATCGATGCCAGTCCATTTGCCGGTGCCTTTCTGGCCTGCGGTATCGAGAATCTTGTCCAGCAGCGGTTTGCCATCGTCATCGTTGTACGCCAGGATGCTGGCGGTGATTTCGATCAGGTAGGAATTCAGCTCGCCACGGTTCCAGTCGGCAAAAATGGCGTGCATTTCGTTCGCGCTGAGGCCCAGGCCGTCCGACAACAATTGATACGCTTCGCAGATCAATTGCATGTCGCCGTATTCGATGCCGTTGTGCACCATTTTGACGTAGTGACCGGCACCGTTATCACCCACCCATGCGCAGCACGGTACGCCGTCAACCTGAGCGCTGATGGCCTGGAAAATGGGCTTGACCGCTGGCCAGGCTGCCGGATTGCCGCCGGGCATGATAGCCGGGCCGTGGCGGGCACCTTCCTCGCCGCCGGAAACGCCGGTGCCGATGTAAAGCAGGCCTTTGTCCTTCAAATACTGGGTGCGACGACTGGTATCGGTGAACAAGGAGTTGCCGCCGTCGATGATGATGTCGCCGGGCGACAGCAAGGGCAGCAGGTCGTCTATGTATTGATCGACCACCGAGCCTGCCTTGACCATCAGCATGATTTTGCGCGGCGATGCCAGGCTGTCGACTAGCGCCTGCAAAGTATGGCTGCCAACGATGTCGGTAGCGTGCGCAGGCCCTGCCAGAAACTCGTCGACTTTACTGGCGGTGCGGTTGTAAACCGCCACCTTGATGCCGTGATCGTTCATGTTGAGAACCAGGTTTTGGCCCATGACGGCCAGACCAATCAAACCAATATCTGCTTTCATTGTGGTGTTACTCCTTATTTCAGTGCGGCGGCTTCGGCGGCGCGGCGGGTGATTTCTTCCCAGTCGCCTGCATCGACCAGATCGGCAGGTGCCATCCACGAGCTGCCGACACAGCTAACATTGCTCAGCGCCAGATATTGCGGGGCGTTTTTGGGGTTGACGCCACCGGTCGGGCAAAACTTGATTTGGGGCAACGGGCCGCCGATGGATTTCAGCATGGGAATGCCGCCAGCGGCTTCGGCCGGGAAGAACTTCATCGCGGTAACACCTTTTTCCAGCAGCCGCATGACTTCGCTCGGCGTTACCACGCCAGGCAGCAGCGGTACGCCGGATGCCAGTCCGGCATCGAGCAGGCTGGGCGTGACACCGGGGCTGACGATGAATTCGGCACCGGCTTCGATCGCGGCATCCAGGGTTTGAGTGTTGATGATGGTACCAGCGCCGACGATGGCACCAGGCACTTCAGCCTTGATACGGCGGAGCGCGTCGAGCGCGACCGGGGTGCGCAGCGTGATTTCCAGCACCTTCAGGCCGCCCTGAACCAGCGCCTGGGCCAGGGGAACGGCGTGTTCCAGTTGGTTGATGACCATCACCGGGATGACCGGCGAGGTATTCATGACGTCATTGATTGATACGGCCATAGTTCCTTCCAGAAAAATAAAGGGATAGTGTTTGTGTTGATAAGGCTTTTGTTGTCGTTGCCACGCGGCAACCCGTAGGGTGTGGTGAGGTACGAACCGCACCGATCACGATCGATGCGGTTCGCGTTGCTCACCGCTACCTTGCTGATGTGAACAGCGAATCCCATAGCGCATCGACCTTCTTGACGACACTGTCGGCCATGACGATGGTGCGCCCCCATTCCCGGCTGGTTTCGCCGGGCCATTTGTTGGTTGCATCGAAGCCGACTTTGGAGCCTAAACCGGAGACCGGCGAGGCAAAATCCAGGTAATCGATCGGGGTGTTTTCCAGTAGGGTCAGGTCGCGTGCCGGGTCCATGCGGGTGGTGATGGCCCATATCACATCCTGCCAGTTGCGGACATCGACATCGTCATCGACGACGATCACGAATTTGGTGTACATGAACTGCCGCAAATACGACCAAGTGCCCAACATGACGCGCTTGGCATGACCTGCGTACTGCTTTTTCATGCTGATGACGGCCATGCGATAGGAGCAGCCTTCCGGCGGCAGGTAGAAATCGACGATCTCGGGAAACTGCTTTTGCAGGATGGGCACGAAGACTTCGTTGAGCGCAACGCCGAGGATGGCGGGCTCGTCGGGCGGCCTGCCGGTGTAGGTGCTGTGATAAATCGGCACTTGCCGCTGAGTGATGCGTTCGATGGTGAAGACCGGAAATTCATCGACTTCGTTGTAATAGCCGGTGTGGTCGCCAAACGGGCCTTCCGGCGCGGTTTCGCCGGGGTAGATGTAGCCTTCCAATACGATTTCAGCACTGGCCGGGACGTGCAGTGTGTTGGTCTGGCATTGCACCACTTCGGTTTTGCTGCCGCGCAACAGACCCGCGAAGCCGTATTCGGACAGACCGTCCGGCACCGGCGTGACGGCAGCCAGAATGGTGGCAGGGTCTGCCCCCAGCGCCACCGCCAGCGGAAACGGTTTGCCGGGATGGGCCTGTTGCCATTCCCTGAAGTCCAGGGCACCGCCGCGATGCGCCAACCAGCGCATGATGACCTTGTTTTTGGCGATGACTTGCTGGCGATAGATGCCGAGGTTCTGGCGCTCTTTGTGGGGGCCTTTGGTGATGACCAGCGGCCAGGTAATCAGCGGCCCGGCATCGTCTGGCCAGCAGGTTTGAATCGGGTAATCACCCAGGTCGATTTCATTGCCGATACGAATGACCTCCTGGCACGGGCCGGAACTCAACACCTTGGGTGTCATGTTCATCACCTGCTTCAGCACCGGCAGTTTGTCGAAGGCATCTTTCATGCCCTTGGGTGGGTCGGGTTCCTTGAGGTAGGCCAGCAACTCGCCTATGGCCCGCAGTTCCGTTACGTCTTTAGCACCCATGCCCATGGCAACCCGCTTGGCTGTGCCGAACAGATTACCCAGCACGGCGATGTTCGAGCCTTTGGGGTTTTCGAACAACAGCGCCGGGCCGCCCTGCTTCAGCACCCGGTCGCAGATTTCCGTCATTTCCAGAACAGGGTCTACTTCAACGCGGATGCGCTTGAGTTCACCCTGTTTTTCCAGTTGCTGGATGAAGTCGCGTAAATCGCGGTATTTCATGGCGTGATGGATGCAGGCGCGGCGGGGTCTGGGTCAACGACACAACGGGCGGTGAATCAGGCTTCGCCTGCCAGCAAGTCTTCGAGGTCGGGCAGTGATTTGTCGGCTTTAGCGCGTGTCTTGTAAAAATCGACGAATTCCATGAAGGCTTGCTCCAGATCGTCCAGCACATCGCGTTCTTCGTCGATTTCATCTTCGGGAATGTCGTCGGATTCGAGATAATCTTTCTGAATTGCGATTTCACCGTTCAACGACAAAAGAGCAAGAATGAGTGCGTTGTTGGAAATTGTTTCGGACATGGTTGTTCTCGGGTAGTTGAGGTTAAATAAAGCGAGCAGGCGGGGTTTCGTTTGCTCTTGTATTCAATAGTCGTGTGTCGCAGGAGTATTCAATGTATCGCCCCCTGTTCAAAGCCGCATAGCCTACCATGGTTCTGGCTGACAGAATCGTCGACGCGAGGCATCGCGTACCGTTACAC
>Ga0006715J51105_101616_pt1 | contig 11198 bp, 8 predicted proteins | sample SubbioQV12_AUG13_FD_51105 | JGI IMG/M metagenome (IMG submission 51105) | reverse complement strand
GCTGGTGGAAGAAGGGGTGATCAGCCCCGCCGATCTGGAGCTGTTCCAAACCGTGGACACGCCCGAGGCCGCGTGGGAGGGCATTCGGCGTTTTTACAACCTGCCCGATATCGGCTGCGCTGCGCCAACCGCTTGAACCCGGTGTGGCATCGAGCAAGGCAGAGGCTCTCTGGCGCCGCCTCACGCTGCCCTGCCCCACCGACCGAGCGTCAAATCAAGTGCCAGCGCCCGGCTTCTGATGACCTTGGGCCGGGTCGTCGCCGATCAGCGGCACTTGGCTCACGTCCGGGATCAGGCGCGATTCGCGCACCGCCGCCCGCGCCAGCATGTGCGAGGCCACCGGCAGCGTGGCGAACAAAAAGCCCAAAATCAGCAAAATGCGCCAGCTCCAACCCCAGTCGAGCGCAAACAGCATGGCGCCGATGCAGGCCGTGGCAAGAGCCAAGGTGCCGGCCTTGGTGGCGGCGTGTTGGCGCGCCAGCGCGTCGGGCAGCGCCACCACGCCCCATGCGGCGATCAGCAGCAGCACGCCAGCGGCGAGCAGAAAAACAGCAACCAGCAGTTCCAGCAGCATCAATCCGCCCCTTTGTCCACGACCCGGGCCCAGCCCACGGTGGCCACAAAACCCACCAGCGCCAGCCCGATGGCCACATCCAGAAACACCGTGCGCTGGGTGTAGATCGAGGCCGCAATACACAAACCGACCGCAGCCGCCAGCATGATGTCGAGCGCCACCACGCGGTCGGCGTGGGTCGGACCCTTAATGATGCGCCAAGTCGCCAAGCCGCAAGCCGCCAGCGCGCACAACACCAGCGCCGAGGTGGCCAGCCAGAGCAGCAGAGAGTCCATCATGGGCGCACTCCAAACAGCGGCACCAAACCCGATTCAAAATCGTGCCGGATGCCGTGCACGATGGCGTCGGTGTCGGATGCGTCGAGCACGTGCATCAAAATGATGCGGTTTTCCATATCGATGTCGAGCGTGGTGGTGCCGGGCGTGAGCGTGATCATGCAGCCCAGCAGCGAGGCGCCCATCGGGCTCATGGGCGCGAAGTGGACACGCAAAAAAGCCGCTGGCGGCGGGGTGCGCTGGCCCAAGCTGGCGCGCAAGATCACCTGCACCGTCTGGATGCCCGAGAGCAGCACGGCCTTGAGAAAACGCGCCAGCAGCACGACGGCGGCAACCGGTTTGAGCATCATTTCAGCGCGCCCCCAAGCTGAGTGCCGCCGCCTGCGCGTATTCGATCAGCGGCTGCGGGTTGAGCGAGATCAGCAGCGTCAGCGCCGCCAGCCCCAAGGTGGCGGCGTAGGCCGGCGCCAGCCGGGTGTTGTGCGGCAAGGCCCAGTTTTTGTCCGGGTGCGGCTTCCAGAACGCTTCCATCCAGATTTTGACCATCGAGTACAGCGTGAGCACGCTCACCAGCAGCGCCACAAAGGTCCAGACGTACTGGCCCTGCGCCAAGGCCTCTTGCAGCACCAGCACCTTGGACCAAAAACCCGACAGCGGCGGAATGCCGACCAGCGACAGCGCCGGAATTAAAAACAACAGCCCCAGCAGCGGCTTGACCTTGTACAGACCACCGATTTTGCGCAGATCGTAATCGCCGCTCAAGCGCCAGATGATGGCCGCGATCAGGAACAGATTGGCCTTGACGATGATGTGGTGCAGGGTGTAGAACAGCGTGGCGGCGTTGCCGGCCTGGCTGGCCAGCGCCACACCGAGCAAGATGTAGCCGATCTGGCTGATGATGTGAAAGGCCAGAATGCGCCGCATGTCCCAGTGGTAGGCCGCGCCGAGCACGCCAAAGAGCATCGTCGCCGCCGCGATCCAGCCCAGCGCCTCGTAGATCAGGTCGGGGGAGCCGGCAAAGATGTCGCCGGCCGTGCGCAGCACCGCATAGACGCCGACCTTGGTCAGCAAACCGGCAAACAGCGCCAGCACCGGCGCCGGCAGGGTGTGGTACGAAGACGGCAACCAAGCAAAGAGCGGGAAAGCACCGGCCTTGATCAGAAAAGCCAGCAGCAGGCCCGTGACCAGCAGGATGCTCATCCAGTCCGACAGATACGGCGCCGCCTGCGCCAGCGCGCTGTAGTTGAGGTGCCCGGTGGCGGCATAGACCATGCCCACGGCCATGAGCAGCATCAGGGTGCCAAAAATGTTGAGCACAAAGTACTTGAAGGTGGCGTCGAGCTGGTCCACGCGCCCACCCAAGGCAAACAAGCCCATCGCGCTCACCAGCATGACCTCGAACCAGACGTAGAGGTTGAACAGGTCGGCGGTGGCAAACGAGCCCGCAACCCCAACCAGCACCCCATGCAGCAGCGGCAACAACAGCGGGTGACGCGGTTCGGCGGTGTCGGCGTCGCTGGCCATGAACACCAAACAGGCCAGCCCCATGATGGCGGTGATCAGCAGCATCGAGGCGCTGAGCCGATCGACGTAAAACTCGATGCCGTAGGGCACACCCCAGTCGCCAAACACGGTCTGCGCCGGCTGGCCCTGATGCGCCGCCGCCACCAAGGCCAACATGCACAGCAGAAAAGCCACCACGCCCAAGTAGCTGAGCGCGCTTTGCAGGCGTGGGTTTTTGTGCGCCAGCGCCGTGGCCACCACGGTGGCCAAGGGCACCAGCACCGGCGTCGCGGCCAGCCAAGTCATGCAGCGCCCCCCGAGGTCGGCGAGGCTGTGGCGGGCAGCGCGGGCTCGTGTTCGGCGCCGTTGTAAGGCGGTTTGACGGGGTCGGTCGGGATCGGTTCAGACATGCGCAGGGCCACGGAGTCGTCGGTGTCGGCGCGTTGAATCAGGCGCAGCGCCAACACCAAAGAAAAACAAATGAGGGCAAAGCCGATCACGATCGCGGTCAGGGTCAGCGCTTGCGGCAGCGGGTTGGCGGCGTCGCGCAGCACGGTTTCACCCAAGGGAATCACCGCCGGTTGCACGCTGCCCAAGCGCCCCGAGGCAAACAAGGCCAGAATGACGGCGCTGCTCAGAATACCCAAACCAAAGACGCAGCGAAAGACATCGCGCGACAGCGCCAGATAGACCCCGGCTGAGGTCGTGATCCAAACCGTCAGGGCCAATAGCCAGATCATGCGCGCTGCTCCTGGGCCGCCGGGGGGCCATCTACACGGGTTCCATCGGCTTCATCGCCTTCGTCCAGCCCGAGCAACTCGATCGCATAACCGGCCAAGCCGCCCCAGACCGCCAGATAGACGCCGAGGTCAAAAATGATCACGGTCGAGACCTTGAGTTCGGTGAAACCGAGCGGGATCGTGCCCCACAGGTGCGTGAGGTACGGCAGCCCCAGCACCAAGGCCGGCAGGCCCGAAAACAAGCCGATGGCTATGCCCATGATGGTCAGGCGCAGTGCGCTGCCGTAGGGCAGGCGCAGCGTGGCCGCCTTGCTGCCGTGTGCTACTGCCCACAGCACCGAGGCGCTGACGGCCAGCAAGCCACCGATGAAACCGCCACCGGGCTCGTTGTGGCCGCGCAGCAGCACCCACAAGGAAGCCAGCAAGATCGCCACGTACAGCGGGCCGGCTATCGACTCCAACATCACCACGCGTCGGTTCATGCGCCACCTCCGGCTTGGGTTTTGGCGCGTTCGCGCTGGCTGTGCGCGCGCACCGATTGCAGCAGCGCGATGGCGGCCAAGAACGAGAGCGTCACCACGACGATTTCACCCAAGGTGTCGAGGGCGCGGAAGTCAACCAGCACCACGTTGACCACGTTGCGCCCAAAGGCTTCGGGCACGCTCACCTGGGCAAAGAACTGGTGCAACTGCGGGTTGAAGTCCACCCCCGAGGCGATCAGCAACCACAGGGCGATGACGGCGCCAAAGAGCAGCGCCACCGGCAGCGCCCAACGCACCGAATGGGTTTGCTCCAGCCCTTGGCCGCGGCCGCGCTGGCGCAGCTTGAGCAACACCGACGCCACCACGATCACAAACACCGATTCGACCACGAACTGCGTGTAAGCCACATCGGGCGCACCGGCGTAGAGATAAAACACGCCACTGCCAAAACCCACCAGCCCGGTGGCCAGCAACAGCACCAGCCGATCGCGCTGCCACAACGCCAGCAGCGCCCCGGCCACAATCAGGGCACAAGCGCCGACAAAGCCGGCCGAAGGCGTGACCCAAGCCGGCCACAGCCACTGGCTCCAGCCCGCCAGCATGATGCCGCCCATGACGGTGCTCACAAAGGCCAGCAGCAGCAGGCTGTACCGGCTCAGATCGCCGCCCTGCAGCCAGCGGCTGCTGCGTGCCGCCAGCACCGGGATGCCGTTGATGAAGCGCTCGTACTGCGCCGGCGTGCTGATGGTGTCAAAAAGCGTCAGCAGCCGGTCAAAGCGCCGGTGCAGCGGGTCCCAGTAGATAAAGACCGCGGCCCCTATGCCCACGGTGAGCGCCAGCGACAGCAGGCTGCCCAAGCTGAACTCGAGCGCAAAATGCACCGCCACCGCTTCGGCGCGCGGCGTCATGGCTTCGGCGGCCACCCCCAGCAACCAGTCGGCCATGAACGGCGCCACGCCCAGAGCGATGCCGATGCAAGCCAGCACCAGCGGCGGCGCCCACAGTGCCACACCGCCCTCGTGGGCGTCGGGCGGGGTGAGGTTGTGGCCCGGATGTCGCCAAAATACGCGCACCGCCGCCACCGCTGCCACCGCCACCGCCACCGCAGCAAAGATGGTGTTGGCGACCTTGATCAGTTCGCTCATGCCGCCGAGCGCATCGGCTTGCCCGACCACGTCTTTGACCACGTAGCCAAAGGAGAGCGGAATGCCGGCCATCGACAGCCCGGCCAGCGCCGCCGCAGCGGCGGTGATCGGCATGGCGTGGCGCAGATTGCCCAAGCGGTCGATGATGCGCGTGCCGGTGCCGTGATCGACGTTGCCAGCGACGAAGAACAGCGGCGCCTTGTAGAGCGCGTGCCCGAGCAGCAGCGCGCTCACGGCGATCGAGGCGCCGTGGCCATCCATGCCCACCAGCATCACCAGCGTGCCCAGCGTGGCCACGGTGGACCAAGCCAGAATGCGCTTGAGGTCGCGCTCGCGCAGCGCCAGCAGCATCGCCCAAGCAGCGGTGAGCGAACCAACAATCTGCAGCGTCCACTGCCACAACTCCCAGCCGCCAAAGCCGGGGTCCAGCCGCGCCAGCAGATAGACGCCGAGCTTGACCATGGTGGCCGAGTGCAGGTAGGCCGACACCGGCGTGGGTGCCGCCATGGCGCCGGGCAGCCAGAAGTGGAACGGAAACTGCGCGCTCTTGGTGAAGGCGCCCAAGATGATGAGCAGCAGCGCGGCTGTGAGCAGCGGCGTGTGCTCGGTGTGGGGCAGTTGGGCGATGATCTCTTGGATCGAGTAGGTGCCCATGATCTGCCCGAGCAGGATGGCACCGGCCAGCAGCGCCAGCCCACCGCTGCCCGTGACCACCAACGCCTGCTGCGCCGACTTGCGGCTCTTGGGGTCTTCGTGGTTGAAGCCCACCAGCAGGAACGAGAGCAGACTGGTCGCCTCCCAGAACAGGAACAGCACGATCAGGTTGTCGGCCATCACGGTGCCGATCATGGCGACCATGAACAGCGTCAGCAAAATGTAGAGCCGGTTTTGCTGCGGGTGCCCGGCCAAGTAGCCGCCGGCATAGACGAACACCGCCACCCCGATGCCGGTGATGAGCAGCAGCATCAGCAGCGTCAGGCCGTCGATGTGAAAGTCGAGGTGCACGCCCAGCGCCGGGATCCAAGGGACGTGGATGTCCAGCGGCAGCGGCTGCGTGGCCGCCGTCCAGAGCACAGCCAGAAAGGCCAGCAGCGGCAGCAGCACGAACGCCGCCCGTGCCGACATGCTCATGGCAGGGGCTGAGGGGTCAAGTGGGGGGTGTTGCGCCATGGGGCTCGAGTGTAATAATTTTTTGTCTCGAAAAACCTGAATCAGGCGCTCGATACGCCGAAAGATGCTGAAGCCTCAGCGGCTGCGTCTCAGCTTCTCAGCCCCGACCAAACTTCAAAACTCGCCCTGCTGCCACATCTCGGGGGCAAAGCGCAGCACCCGGTTGCGGCCTTGGTCTTTGGCCTGGTACAGGGCCACGTCGGCGTACTTGATCGCCTGCCAGAAGCCGTCGGTGTCGCCGGGGAACTCGCTGACCCCGACCGAGATCGTCTTGCGCAGTGTCTCGCCGTTGATGTTGACCTTCATCTGCTCGATGGCGAGCCGGATTTTCTCGGCCACGGCCAAGGAGTCGCCCGGGTTGACGTCGATCAGCAGCACCAAAAACTCCTCGCCGCCAAAGCGGATCACGATGTCGGAGTCGCGTACGGCGTTGCGCAGGGTCTGCGATGTTTGCTTGAGCAGCGTGTCGCCCACGTCGTGCCCATAGCTGTCGTTGACCTGTTTGAAGTAGTCGAGGTCGCACAGCAGCAGGCCGATTTGGGTCTTGCGCCGCAACACGCCGCTGATGATCTGCTGCGTGTGCTCTTGCAAAAAGCGCCGGTTGTAAAGCCCGGTGAGCGGGTCGATCATGGCCGACTCGCGCAGCGTCGCCATCAGGCGCTTGGCCTCGATCACCGAGATCGACTGCTCGAGGTAGGTGTTGGCGCTGAACAGTTTTTTGCTCGTGCCCGCGTCAAGGGCGGCGCCGTTGGCATCGATGGCAAAGCGCATTTGGGCCACACCGATGGTCTGCCCGCCGGCGAGCATGGGGGTGCAAACGTGAGCAAAACCGGGGTCGGGCTCGAAGCGCCGGCACACGCCCGGGAACTCGAAAGACGAGACCCGGTGCCCGGTCTTGACCGCGCGGCACAAGGTGCAATCAGCCAAAATCGCCGCGTCGCAGTGCAGTTTGGCGTCGCCCACCAGCGGCGGATAGACCACCGACATGTCGTTGCGGGCCGGGTGGACTTCATAGAGGGTGTAGTGTTCGATGCCGATTTCGCGCTCGAACACCAGCCCCAAGCGCCGGTACACGTCTTCGAGCGTGGCGTCGTCTTCGATCACCTTTTTGTACACCGTCATGCCATAGACGCGCTCGACCAGATGATTAAACTTGTCGGACAACTGGCCGATTTCGTCGTCGGTGCGGATGCTGACTTTTTTGGCCAGATCCACTTCGCCGGTGCTCAGCGCATCGATCTGCCCGATCACCGACGTGATGGGCTGGTGGAAGGCGCGAATGATCCAGTACACGAAAGCCACCAGCAGCACCGAGGCCAGTGCCAGCACCAACAAGATTGAGTGCACCGAGTAGCGGATGACCTGGTAGATGCCCGCGCTGAGGCGGGCACTTTCTTGATTCAAGAGCTGCCCGTGCTCCTCGACCAAGCTGCGGGCGCTGCTCAGGTGGGTTTGCAGGTCTTGTTGCATGGCCGCGAGGTTGCCGTTCTGGCCTCTGGCTTGTGGTTCGGGCAGCAGCAAGAAGCGGTTGATGCTCTGGTCTATGCGATCGGTCATGGCGATGGCTTGCTGCACATGCTCGACGCTTGCAGGGTGCTCGTCGGCCAGCGAACGCACAAAGTCTTCGACCAAGGTGCCTTGGCGCTCGGTCTGGCGCAAACCCAACTCGGTGTAAACGGTGCGTATGTTTTTGGCGTGGTGGCGCAACTGCTGCACGGTGCCGGTGTTGAGCGTGCCGTCGGCGCGCAGCAACAGTTGCGCCTCGCGTTCCAAGAGCAAGAGTTCGTGCAGCGTCGCCGTGTTGCTGCGCTGCAGCGGCTGCAGCCGCTCGGCCACTTGGTGGTAGTGGTATTGGATCGCGGTCAGGGCCGCCACGCCGGTAAACGACAACACACAAAACCAGAACAGGGTGCCGGCCCCGAGCAGCAAAAACTTCTGCTTGATCGGCAGATCGACAAACATCAGCTTGCGCAGCAGGCGCGCAGGCCAGCCGTAGCGGTGCCGCACGCCCGCCCGCGCTTCGGACGCGTCAGTGGTTTGCGCCTGAGACATTCAATCTGCTCCTGTTTGTTTGTTATCCATCCGATGGCTGCACGAGTCTAAAAATTGAAGTGATTTTGGCCTCACTCCCACTCGATCGTCGCTGGCGGTTTGCTGCTGATGTCGTAGGTGACGCGGTTGATGCCGCGCACTTCGTTGATGATGCGCCCCGATACGCGCTTGAGCAGGCTGTAGGGCAGCTCGGCCCAGTCGGCGGTCATGAAGTCGCTGGTCTGCACCGCGCGCAGCGCCACCACGTAGTCGTAGGTGCGGCCGTCGCCCATCACGCCCACGCTCTTGACCGGCAAAAACACGGCAAAAGCCTGGCTGGTGAGCTCGTACCAGCTTTTGCCGCTGTGCGGCTCGAGGGTGGAGCGCAGTTCTTCGATGAAAATTGCGTCGGCGCGGCGCAGCAAATCGGCGTAGTCTTTTTTGACCTCGCCCAAGATGCGCACGCCCAGCCCGGGGCCGGGGAAGGGGTGGCGCTGCACCATCTCGGGCGGCAAGCCGAGCGCCACGCCGAGTTCGCGCACTTCGTCTTTGAACAGGTCGCGCAGCGGCTCGAGCAGCTTGAGGCCCAGTTGCTCGGGCAGGCCGCCGACGTTGTGGTGGCTCTTGATGGTCACGGCTTTTTTGCTCTTGGCGCCGCCGGATTCGATTACATCCGGGTAAATAGTGCCTTGCGCCAACCACTTGGCGCCTTTTGTTGAAGCACCACTTGAAATCAGCTTGGCGGCCTCGGCCTTGAACACCTCGACAAACAGGCCGCCGATGATCTTGCGCTTTTGCTCGGGCTCGCTCACACCCGCGAGCCGCTCCAAAAACAGAGCGGCGGCATCGACCCGTATCACCTTGGCGTGCAGCTGGCCGACGAACATCTCCATCACGGCGTCGCCTTCGTGCAGGCGCAGCAGGCCGTGGTCCACGAACACGCAGGTGAGCTGCTCGCCGATGGCGCGGTGGATCAGGGCCGCGGCCACCGACGAATCGACGCCGCCCGACAGGCCCAGAATCACCTCTTCGTCGCCCACTTGGGCGCGGATTTTTTGCACCGCTTCGTCGATGTGGTCGCGCATCACCCAGTCTGGCCGGGCGCCGCAGATGCCCAGCACGAAGCGCTCGAGCATGGCGCGGCCCTGCACGGTGTGCGTGACTTCGGGGTGAAACTGCAGGCCGTAGAAGCGCCGCGCCTCGTCAAACATGCCGGCAATCGGGCAGGCCTCGGTGCTGGCCATGAGCGCAAAGCCCGGCGGCAGCGCCGTGACCTTGTCGCCGTGGCTCATCCAGACCTTGAGCATGCCGTGGCCTTCGGGGGTGTGAAAGTCGGCGAGCTCGCGCAGCAAGGCGCTGTGGCCGCGCGCGCGCACCTCGGCGTAGCCAAACTCGCGCGTGTGGCCGGCTTCGACCTTGCCCCCGAGCTGCTGCGCCATGGTCTGCATGCCGTAGCAGATGCCCAGCACCGGCAGCCCGAGCTCGAACACGGCGTCGGGTGCTTTGTCGTCCACTTCGTAGACGCTGGCGTGGCTGCCCGAGAGGATGATGCCCTTGAGCGTGCCGTCGGCGGCGTACTGGCGCAGCCAGTCGCTGCTCACATCGCAAGGGTGCACTTCGCAATACACATGCGCTTCGCGCACCCGGCGCGCGATCAGTTGCGTGACTTGGGAGCCGAAATCGAGGATGAGGATTTTGTGGTGTAGCACGGCGGCAAGTCTAAAGTTGAATCAGCAGCCTGAAAAAATGGCGCGCCCCATATGGGCCCATGCGTAGGCTTGCGCCCCAAAGCGGTCTCAATCGGCGCGGTAATTGGGCGCTTCCTTGGTGATCTGCACGTCGTGGACGTGGCTTTCGCGCACGCCGGCGGTGGTGATCTCAACGAACTCGGCTTGGGCGTGCAAGTCGGCGATGCGGGCGCAGCCGCAGTAGCCCATGGCGGCGCGCAGTCCGCCGGACATTTGGAACAAAATGGCCACCACCGAGCCTTTGTAGGGCACGCGGCCTTCGATGCCCTCGGGCACGAGCTTGTCGGCGTTGGGGTTGCCGCTGCCCGATTCTTGGAAATAGCGGTCGGCGCTGCCTTGCTGCATGGCCCCGATCGAGCCCATGCCGCGGTAGCTCTTGTAGCTGCGGCCTTGGAACAAGATCACTTCGCCCGGCGCTTCTTCGGTGCCGGCGAACATGCCGCCCATCATCACCGTGCTGGCACCGGCGGCAATGGCTTTGGCGATGTCGCCGCTGTAGCGCACGCCACCGTCGGCGATCAGCGGCACGCCGGTGCCGGCCAGCGCCGTGGCCACGTTGTCGATGGCGGTGATCTGCGGCACCCCGACGCCGGCGACGATGCGCGTGGTGCAGATCGAGCCCGGCCCGATGCCGACCTTGACGCCGTCGGCCCCGGCCTCGACCAGGGCGCGCGCTGCCGCGCCGGTGGCGATGTTGCCGCCGATGACTTGCACCTGCGGGTAGTTTTGCTTGACCCAGCGCACGCGCTCGAGCACGCCCTTGCTGTGGCCGTGCGCGGTATCGACGACGATGGCATCAACCCCGGCGCGCACCAGCAGCTCGACCCGTTCCTCGGTGCCCGCGCCCACGCCCACCGCGGCACCGACGCGCAAGTGCCCGGCGGCGTCGCGCGCGGCGTTGGGGAAGTTGAGCTGTTTGCGGATGTCTTTGACCGTGATCAGGCCCTTGAGCTCGAAGGCTTCGTTGACCACCAGCAGGCGCTCGAGCTTGTGTTTGTTGAGCAGCGCCTTGGCCTGCTCGGGCGTGGTGCCGTCGGGCACGGTGATCAGGCGCTCGCGCGGCGTCATGATCTCGCGCACCGGCAGTTCGGTGCGGGTCTCGAAGCGCAGGTCGCGCCCGGTGACGATGCCCACCACCTTGCCACCGTCGAGCACCGGAAAGCCCGAAATGCCCAGTTCTTCGGACAGCTGCAGCACCTGATAGACCGTGGTTTCGGGGGTGATGACCACCGGGTCGCGCAGCACGCCCGACTCGTAGCGCTTGACCTTGGCCACGTGCGCGGCCTGATCGGCCGGCGTGAGGTTTTTGTGCACGATGCCGATGCCGCCCTCTTGCGCCAGTGCGATCGCCAACCGGGCTTCGGTGACGGTGTCCATGGCGGCCGAGACCAGCGGCAAGTTGAGCGTGATGTCACGCGTCAGGCGCGTGGCCAGCGAGGTGTCTTTGGGCAGGATTTGCGAGTATGCTGGCACCAGCAACACGTCGTCGAAGGTGAGCGCTTTTCCAAGCAGGCGCATAGAATAAACACC
>Ga0006715J51105_100135_pt1 | contig 11314 bp, 13 predicted proteins | sample SubbioQV12_AUG13_FD_51105 | JGI IMG/M metagenome (IMG submission 51105) | reverse complement strand
GTCGGCAACTGTAAGGTAGAAACAGGATTGTTGTCAATGTTTGCGAGGCTTGCGCTGCATTTATACGCAGTCAAAAATGCATTTTTGGAGCAATGCGCCGACCTGCTTGAACATGATCGACGCACCGTTTTAGGGCGGGTTATTTAGGCGACGGTTTGGCTGACTTATTATTGGCTTTAACGGCAACAGGAGCCGCTTGAGCACCGGGGTCGGCGAACAAGATATCTTTCTCGTTGATCTGGACTGTTTTATCACCAATGCCACTGACATTCTTCAGATCTTCCAGCGACTTGAATTCGCCATGTTCTTTTCTGTACTGAATAATGGCTTCGGCTTTTTTGGGGCCTACACCGTTCAGTGCGCTGGCAAGAGTGTCCGCATCGGCCGTGTTGATGTTGACAGGCTCTGCAATCCCAATTCCTGGGCACAGCAATAACAAAGCAAGCAGCTTTCTCATAAATCCTCCAAATTAAAGAAATAATTGAAGGCCTGAAGAACTCCTCCCCAAGAAGTCTCAAACAAGCCGATCACCAGCCTAGCCGAGACGCAATCAAAGACAAGCCATGGAGTCGCCAAAATCGATCACCTCATCACGAATCAGCGACAAAAACCGCCCTGATCGGTGCTGGGTAGCCCTCGACAGTTTGACCATGATCGGCAGGATTCAGGAAATCGGCTAGCGACTGGAATGTCATCCATTCGGTTGTTCGCTGCTCATCGACATTCGTTTTGGTCACATCGCACAGCCTGATATTTTTGAATCCACACCGCGCCAGCCAGTTTCGCAGCGCTGCCACGCTGGGCAAAAACCAAACGTTACGCATCTGGGCATAGCGCTGCCCTGGCAGCAGCGCAGTGTGTTCATCGCCCTCGACGACCAGGGTTTCCAGCACCAACTCACCGCCTGGCCTCAAACAGCCTTTGAGTTCGAGCAAATGATCGAGCGGCGAACGCCGATGATACAAAACCCCCATCGAAAACACGGTATCGAACAAACCCAGACCCGGTGGCACATCCTCGATGCCCAATGGCAAAACATGGACAGGCACCTGGCGACCATGCAGCCGTTTGACAGCCTCGAATTGCACGACATTCAAAAGCATAGGATCGATACCGATCACTGTCTTTGCTCCCGCTCCCCATGCGCGCCAGCAGTGATAGCCATTGCCACACCCAACATCGAGCACCAGCCTGTTTTTTAGCGGAGCGATATGCTCAATCAGTCGCGCCCACTTCCAGTCGGAACGCCATTCGGTATCGACGTGAATGCCGAACAGCCGGTAAGGCCCTTTACGCCAGGGGTGCAACTGCTTGAGCGTGGCAATTAGCGACTGACGAACATCCGCTGATGTATCGCTTGCAGCACCGATGCGCACCTCATTCAGACAATCGACGCTACTGGCCTCGATGCTCGGCAGTGCATCAAGCACAGCCATCCAGCGCGCCCAGTCACCGTGGCCATTCAACACCGAATACTCGCAACGCGACTTGATTAAATCCACCCAGGCCGTCGCATTCAATCGCTCGAAAACACCCAACAGCGATGGATCGAACATCATTTGAGCGCAATCATCGAGGCAAATTTGAAATACTGAAACCAGACCTCCACGCTATCGAACCCCGCTTCGATCAAGCGTCGCTGATGAATGGCAAACGACTCGGCCACCAACACGTTTTCCAGCGCCGCACGTTTCTGACTGATTTCCAAATCGCTGTAGCCTTGCATTTTCTTGAACAGATGATGCATTTCGGTGTGCAAAGCCTGTTGGTGCACATTATCAACCGCCAGCTTCTCCGACAAAATCAGAACACCACCGGGCAATAGACCTCGATAAATTTTGTTGATGAGTGCGGCACGATCGCAGAGCGGTATGAACTGCAAGGTGAAATTCAAAACCACGACCGAAGCATTGGCAATATCGATATCGCGTATGTCGGCACAAATGACATCAATATCGACAACGCCTAGCTGCAACCGGCTTTCAAGTTGATCGATCATCGCTTGCGAATTATCGACCGCGACAATTTTACAGTTTGTCGCTGTAATCTGGCTACGCATCGCCAATGACGCTGCACCCAGCGAACACCCCAAGTCGTAACAAACACTGTCGTTCTGACTGAATCGACCCGCCAGCAAACCAATGGCCGAAATAATCGCACCGTAACCCGGCACGGAACGCTCGATCATGTCGGGAAACACATCGACAACGGCCCGATCGAATCGGAACGCCGCAATGTCACCAAGCGGGTTGGCGTAAAGGGAGTCTTTTTTGAAGGGCATCAAAACACCTCCCGGAACAAAATCCGGGAGGCCAAGAAGGGGTCAGGAGTGATTTTTGACCGACAAGGCTTCGCTATTGCGTTTTGCCAGTTGATTGATGACTTCCTGCAACGAGCCGGTTTTCTCGACTTCCGCTCTGAAGCTGGTTCGATAATTGGTCACTAAACTGACACCCTCGATAAGAATGTCATACACCTTCCACTCCCCTTGCTGATTCAGCATTCGGTAACTCACCGCTATGGGCTGCAAGCCCGGCTGCAATATCTCGGTTCTTACCATCACCTTGCGCGGATCCTCGTCGGGATTGATGGGCAAATAGCGAATGGACCAATCCTTGAATTCGACAAACGCCCGCGAATAAGTCCGGATCAACAAGGTCTGGAATTCTTTCTTGAAGCTTTCCCGCTCGGCAGGTGACGCATCTCGCCACAAACGTCCCAGCACTAGCGACGAAATTAGATCGAAATCGGCATGGGGATAAATCACGGTATGGACGAACTGATTAATTTTACGGAAATCGTCTCGAAACCCTGGCTCTTTCATTTGCGCCTTGAGCCTGTTCGACACGTTTTCTATGATTTGCTGCGGCTCCTGCAAATCGGCTTTTGCCACCCCTGTCATCATCGACAGCATGGCAAAGCAACTTAATACCCAAAACACGGCTATTTTTTCACGTCTCATTTTCAACCACTCTAAAGTTAAGCAATTCATCAATCAGTAAATACAAACGCTGGCCCTACGATACCTTGTTACAATGCTGCGGGTTACGAGCAATGCCAACGATGTCAGCTAGTTGCCATGCGTATTCTTTGTCATTTTACTATGGAAAAGATGTCATACACTAACGGCTTTTTCCCTGCCACGCGCCTTCGGCGTATGCGGTCGCAAGCATTTTCCAGGCGGTTGATGCGCGAGCATCGCCTGACCACCGACGACCTCATCTGCCCGTTATTCGTTATCGAAGGCCAAAACCAGCAACAAGCCATTGCATCGATGCCAGGCGTTCAAAGGCTTTCTGTCGACCGACTCGTCGACGAAACCGCATCGTTGGTCGAACTCGGCATTCCAGCCGTCGTGCTGTTCCCGGTTATCGACCCGTCGAAAAAATCCCTCTCCGCCGATGAAGCCTACAACCCCGACGGCCTGGCCCAAACGGCAATTCGCGCGTTGAAATCGGCATTTCCGGAACTGGGCATCATCACCGATGTCGCCCTCGACCCTTACACATCACACGGCCAGGACGGCTTGACCGATGATGCAGGCTACGTCGCCAATGATTCCACCGTAGCCGTTCTCTGCAAACAAGCGCTCTCCCATGCCGCAGCCGGCGCCGACATCGTCGCCCCATCCGACATGATGGATGGCCGCATCGGCGCCATCCGCGAAACACTCGAACAGAACGGTTTCGTCAACACCCGCATACTGGCTTATTCCGCCAAATACGCATCGGGCTTTTATGGCCCGTTCCGCGATGCCGTCGGCTCTGCCGACAACCTAGGCGGCGGCAACAAATACAGCTACCAGATGGATCCTGCCAACACCGATGAGGCGCTACGGGAAATCGCCCTCGACATTCAGGAAGGCGCCGACATGGTCATGATAAAACCCGGCATGCCCTATCTCGACATCATTCGCCGTGCGAAAGACTGTTTCGACATTCCCACCTTCGCCTATCAGGTCAGCGGCGAATACGCCATGCTGAAAGCTGCCGCCCTCAACGGCTGGCTGGACGAAAAAACCGTCGTCCTGGAATCCTTGCTGGCCTTCAAGCGAGCCGGGTGCGACGCCATTTTGACCTACTACGCCAAAGCCGCCGCCCAGTGGCTGCACGAAAGCCAGTCCTAATCCAAGAGGAATACCCATGTCCGACATCAACGAAACCGCCGACGAAACCATCAGCGACGATAGTGCGACAGAATCGCCAAAACACTATCTTGGGCTGGAAGAAGGCATTTTCATCCTGATGGTCGTGCTGTCACTCACAGGCATCAGCGTCACCAACTTTTCAGTGCATGACGGCTATGGCTACTGGTTGTTCATGGTTTTCGTATTCGGCCTGGTTTCCATCGTCGTGTCCTGGTTGCAAAGCCGGACGAATGACAACGATTTCAGCATCATCATCAAACAACAAGGCCTGCACTGGTTTCATACCCTGGTTATCGTCGCGGCTGCGTCCTTGCTCAACAAATCCGGCCAATTGTCGGAAATCGCCGCCACCTTGGTCGTTCTCCTGATTCTGGCACTGGCCACCATGCTCGACGGTTTCCGCATCGGTTGGCAGTTCAGCCTGCTTGGATTCTTTCTGGCAAGCTGCGCCCTGATCATCGCCTATGTGCAACCCTTCATGTGGTACTGCATCGGCCTGGCCATACTGGTGATCGCCGCAACCCTGCTGTGGGCGCGCTGGATGCCCACATTGCAGCCCCCTCATGACGATTGACCACTATGCCGTATTCGGCCACCCCATCAAGCACAGCAAATCGCCGCTGATACACCGCCTGTTCGCCGAACAAACCGGGCAACCCCTGATCTACACGGCAGAAGATGTGCCGCAACAGGCATTTGCCATGGCCATCGAACGATTTTTCTTGAACGGTGGACGCGGACTGAACTGCACACTGCCACTCAAGGAACTGGCCTGGCAAACCGCCAGCCATCTCACCCCTCGCGCACAACGAGCCAAAGCCGTCAATACGCTGACCCTGCAAGCCGATAACACGCTCTTGGGCGACAACACCGACGGCATCGGCCTGCTCAACGATCTAACCCACAACCACGGCATCGCCATCAAAAACCAGCGCATCCTGATTCTGGGCGCTGGCGGCGCCACCCGTGGCATCATCGCCCCCCTGCTCGACCACGGCGCTACCAACATCGTCATCGCCAACCGTACTCCCGAAAAGGCACACTTCATCGCCCAGGAATTCCAGGATCTCGGCGATGTAACAGGGTGCGGCTACCCCGCCCTCGAAAACCAGCGCTTCGATCTTCTCATCAACGCCACCTCGGCCAGTTTGAGTGGTGATTTACCCCCTCTGCCGCCTAAGCTGCTGCGCGACAATGCAAGCTGCTATGACCTGGCCTACGCCGACCGGCCCACGGCATTCATGGACTGGTCACACCGCCACGGCGCCCGTCTGGCGCTCGATGGCTTGGGTATGCTAGCGGAACAAGCGGCGGAAGCCTTCTATATTTGGCGCAACATTCGGCCTGAAACCGCAACCGTCATCGCCTACCTGAATCAGCAGCGGCAACACGGCATTCCATCTTGAACGCCCGCATCATCCACCACCCGGCAGCAACCCATCACCTCTCATGACCTCGTTCAAAAACCTGCTCCGCAAATTCCAGGCCTCGCCCGATGAACCACAAAGCGGCGAAAAAATCACGCCTGCCGTTCTCGAACAATTGTTTCCGATACGCAACCTCAGCGAAGAAATCCGCCAAAGCTTTGCATCCGAAGCCTTTGCTGAGCGATTGATTGCCGGTGCCACACTGTTTTCAATAGACAGCGAAGCCGATTCGGCCATTTATTTGTTAAAGGGCAGCGTTTCCATCACCGACAAAAACGGCAAAACATACGATGTCGATGCTGGCAGCGCCCAATCGATATTCCCGCTGTGTAGCGGCCACATCCACACCACCACCGCCACCGCCAAAACCGACATCAGCATTTTGAGGGTGTCGCCCAGCATCATGGCCACCAACAACCGCTGCGAACACAAGACATTGCCCATCCCGGAAAATCTGAGGCAAAACCGCCTGCTGGCGCTGTTTGCCGATCATTACCAGAATCACAACCTCGAAATCCCCACCCTGCCGCAAGTCGCTCTGAAGCTGCGGCAAGCCATACAACACGATGTCAACCTGAACGAAGCCGCTGAAATCATCCATCTCGATCCGGCCATATCCGCCAAACTGATCGAGGTTGCCAATTGTCCGCTGTATCTGACACTCATACCCGCGCGTAACTGCTTCGACGCCATCAAACGCATAGGCCTGAACGCAACCCGCAGCCTGGTAACCGCGCTGAGCCTGAAGCAAATTTTCAATACCCGGTCGCCGCTGGTCAAAACCCGGATGAAAACCTTATGGCAGCAAAGCCTGTATCTATCTGCACTCAGCCATGTTCTGGCCTCGACCAGCCAACAGCAAAACCCTGAAGACGCCCTGCTCGCTGGCCTGATCAGCGATATTGGCGCCATCCCGTTCCTGAGTTTCATCGCCAATCTGCCAGCAGACTTCATCAACGAGTACGAAATCGAACAAGCATTGCCTGTAGTCATCGGCCCTGTAGGTACAACCGTACTGAAAGAATGGCAATTTGCAGAAGAATTCGTTCATGTCGCGCTGAATTCACGCGACTGGTACCAAAACGACAACCGAACCCTGTCACTGACCGACGTCGTCGTACTATCGCGCCTGCACGCAACGATAGGTCAGAAATCCGGCCTCGAACTGCCGATGATCCATTCCATACCTGCCGCAAGCAAATTGAAGAACATGGCGCTGTCCCCGGAAAATACCTTGGGCATACTGCACGATGCCAAAACCAGGATTCACGAATCGCTTTCAATTTTCAACAGTTAAACAGCTGACCCCAATGTTCTGGAATTTCCGTAAAAAATCCGAAACGACAGCCGCCAAAACAAACCGATCGGTGGCTAACGAGGCTGTCACACAATTACCGCTGGGTTACCTCAAAAACTGATACCCATCGACACATTGACCGAGGCTGAACTCAACGCCTTGCCAATCACGCTAACGCACTTCAAGCCCGGACAAATCATTTTCAATCGCGGCGATTATTTCGACAGCCTGAGTTACCTATACAACGGTGACGTATTTCTGGAATCCAGTAGCGACCACGGCCAGCTGGTTGAATCCGGGATATTCAAAGCCAGTTATCCGCTATCGCCCCATAACATTCATCCCTTCACCGCAATTGCGAAAACGCAAACCTCAATTGCCTGTATGCCGCTGTCACTGCTGGAAACCGGCAGCCAGGCGACACTTGCCTATTATCTCGGACAGACTCCTGGAAGAGACTGTTCAGTTTTTCAGCGACAGCTCTCAAGTAGCTTGTTTTTATGCAAATAATCCCAGTCATTGATTTGAAAGGCGGTCAGGTAGTACACGCCGTGCGTGGTGAGCGCAAGGCGTATCAAGCGATTGATCGGCATTCCGGGCTGACCCGATCAACAACGCTGGCAGGCGTGGTGGCGGATTTTTTGTCATTGTTTCCATTCCAGACGTTTTATATTGCCGACCTTGATGCCATTACCGGCGTCGGCAGCCATGGCGATGCCATCGATAAGCTCTGCGCCCGCTTTCCGGCCATCGAGTTCTGGATAGATAATGGACAAGACCTAACCGCCGAGGCGTTGCGCTACGACAACCAAACCGTGGTCATCGGCACCGAATCGCAGACGGGCAACCCAACACCTGTCAACGATGACGGCATTCTGTCGCTGGATTTCAAAAACGGCGCAGCCGTGGGACATCCGGATTGGTTCGGGCGCAGCGATTATTGGCCCAAGCGGGTGATAGCGATGACCTTGCAGAAAGTTGGCACACAAACCGGGCCGGATTTCGCGCTATTGACCCATCTGCGCAAAACCTCGCCACAAACCCATTTCATCGCGGCGGGCGGCATTCGCGGTTACGATGATTTATGCCAGCTTTCCGGTCTTGGTATTCAATCGGCACTGGTGGCGACTGCGTTGCACAGTGGCGCCCTCGACAGCGCGGCTCTACAAACATTGCAGGCAAAAAAATACCCCGGCAAGCCGGGGTATTTTTAACAGGCATTCAATCGAACGAACGATTAAACCTTGTTGGCTGCGAATGGGTGTTTCGCTTCTTTCTTGGCAGCAACCACTTCTTTCGCGGTAGGCGAGCCAGCAACGGCACGAGCAATCGCTTCTTTGGTTGCGGTGTAGTTGTACTGCTCGATTTTGGCATCGTCTTCAGCCAGCCAGTGGATGAAAACACCAACGGAAACGAACAGGTCATCGGCTTCGTCGGCTGGAATGGTGCCGTCTTCGACAGAATCCGCAACCGCCATTGCAACACCGCGTTGCGCAGGTCCGAACATTTGAACTGCTTGTTTGGAGCCTTTGATGGTGACTTTGTTGAACAGAATGGTTGCTGGTTTAACCATCAGATTAGGTGCAACAACCGCCAACAGAGTTGAAAAGCCATCTTTGTTGTTGGTCAGTGCGTTTGCAAATGCCGTTTCAGCGGCTGAACCGCGTGGTCCGATGATCAAGTCGATGTGAGCAACTTCGTTACCGTCGCCTACCAAAGATTCGCCGACACGCATGTTTGTGATTTTTGCCATTTTGAATTTATCCCCTAAAGATAAGATTGAACCAAAAAAAATTTAATTAAATTCCGGATATCGCCGTTTTGTTTGCCGAACCCTCCGGCTTGGCAAGTCGTTCCAACAAGACCGTCAACACGGTGGCAACAGTCATGTCTGCGGTCGTGCCCGGGTTAATTTTTTTTTTGCCTTGAAAGCTTTATCCATGATGTACAACATGGGCAAAACCTTGTCCGGCTCGGATGTGGTTTCCATGGCCCTGCAAAGCCCTGCCATTTCGCCAGCGATCCACTCTGAATACTGCTTTCCATATTTCCGTTCGATATGACTGTCAGGGGTGCGAGCCAGTAAATGCGCAAAAACGCTTAACGCAGCCCACTCACTTTTGCCAAACCAAACGAATGCACGATTATACTGCAAAATGCCAAATTCAAAAACATCCTTGAACCCATTCGTGAACTGTAAGGCAATTCGATCGCGCTCTGCTGCAATGGCCATGGCCTGTTGCAGCGTTACGCTAGCGGGTTGATTGACATCTTCGGCAGCCGATGTCCCCAACCCGCCAGGCGCGGCTAGACGAATGGCCTTGAATACCCATTCGGCGTCGTCACGGGTGGTGGAATCAAGCAATTCCAGCAAACGATCACGCAAACACTGGTCAGACCGCCGACTCAAAGCCGCCTGAATCAGCGGTGCGCACAGCAAAATGATGCCCAGATTGGTGTTGCAGGCCACGACCTCACGAGTAGCCTGCACCGCGCGATAAATCCGCTCGCCCAGACTCAAACCCGGCGCTGTCATCGCAAGCGAACTCGCCTCGGCGCTGATGCGGAAATCGGCCACCGTCATGTCGTGGCAAGCACTGTAAACACTGACATTGCCCGGCTTGAAGGCCTGCAACTCGATTTCACACGCCTGGCAATAAGCATCGATCAACACCTGACGACTCATCATGCCAGCACGCCTCCAGCTTTGCGTTCAAGCAGATCGGCAACCAGCAAATCGGCGATATCGATCTCGCAAACGCCCTGCAAACCTTTCCACGCCGGCACGCTGTTGACTTCGATGACGCAATACCGGCCATCAGCGCTCTTGATGATGTCGACACCGGCATAATCCATCGCCAATGTGGCCACCGCGCGCGCAGCCAGTCCGGCCAGTTCGGCATCCAGCTCGACCGCCTCACAGCGGGCACCACGGGCAACATTGTTCAACCAGGAAACGCCACGGCGCCGCATGGCGGCCACCGCACGACCATTGATGACGAAAACCCGCAGATCGGCGTAGCCTGTGCCTTCGCACTCGACGAAGCGTTGCAGGTAAAAAATGCCATGACTACTGGTCAGCCAGAACAGATCGGTGGACTTTTCGATACGCCGTATCCCCTCCCCCTGCGAGCCAAACAACGGCTTGCTGATCAGGTAATGACCCGCATCCAATTCCTGTGCGGCAATCGCCAATGCCTGATCGCGCTGACGAACCACCCAAGTATTTGGCGTCGGCACACCGGCGCTGCCCAACAAAAAACTGGTCATGGCCTTGTCGACACTGCGCTCGATGGCATGGCCATCGTTGTACACCGGCACGCCCAGATGCTTGAGGGCATGCAGAATATCGAGATAAAACACCACCTCCTCCAACGAACCACCCGGCACACCGCGAACGAACACCGCATCGGGCAATCGGTCTCCGAACCCCGGCAGCAGCACGGGCAAACCGTCACCCAGTTGCATGCGGCACTCGGTCAGCGACAGATAAACAGGCAACCATCCCCGCCTACTGAACGCCTGGCAAAGCTGTTTTCCGTGCCAGCCGGGGTCGTCGGTGATAATCGCAACTCGCTGCAAAAGACGGGAATTTATAGTGTTCACAAAGGGACTCGATACGATAACGACAATGCCCACATCAGACCTGGACATCTCGTGCGCTGGATTTGAATTTTCGACCCGTTCAGCTCGACGACTGGCAAGTCAGGCAAATGACAACGGACAAACAAGCAATGGCCGATTATACAGCAGCAGCACACACCCCCGAACCAGCGCAGGCCATGGCTTGCTGCTGCCCGAAGGGGGTACAATCCGCTCTTCCATGACCCAATAAATCCACATTTTCCGTTTTCTGGCCTGTGTGGTGGCCGACTGTTTCATGAATGGAGACCTCGTGAAAGACCATTTGATTATTTTCGATACGACTCTGCGCGACGGCGAGCAAAGCCCCGGTGCGTCGATGACACGCGATGAAAAAGTCCGCATCGCCCGTGCCCTGGAGCGCATGAAGGTCGATGTCATCGAAGCCGGCTTCCCGGCTGCCAGCCAGGGCGATTTCGAGGCGGTGCAGGCCGTTGCCGATGCAATCAAAGACAGCACGGTCTGCGGCCTGGCGCGGGCACTGGACAAGGATATCGACCGGGCCGGTAACGCCCTGAAAGGCGCCAGACAGTCGCGTATCCACACCTTCATCGCCACCTCGCCGATACACATGGCGAAGAAACTGAACATGCAGCCGGATCAGGTCATCGAATACGCCGTCCGCGCCGTCAAGCGGGCGCGGCAGTACACCGACAGCGTCGAATTCTCGCCGGAAGATGCGGGCCGTTCGGAGGAGGATTTCCTGTGCCGTATCCTGGAAGCGGTGATAAACGCCGGTGCCACCACGCTGAACATCCCCGATACGGTGGGTTACAGCATGCCACAGCAGTTTGGTGCCAC
>Ga0006715J51105_100795_pt1 | contig 12324 bp, 8 predicted proteins | sample SubbioQV12_AUG13_FD_51105 | JGI IMG/M metagenome (IMG submission 51105) | reverse complement strand
CTTGGCCTTACTGGCCGTCCGTCAGGCGGCGCCTTCGGCCTGTTCGGCGATCTCGGCGGAAGCCGCCACCGGCTCACCGCCCTGATCGGCCAGCGCCTTCTCGTCGCGGCGCTTGGCCTCGCCCCGGAGCCGCTGGAGCATTCCGCCCGTGCCCGCCGGAATGAGCCGGCCGACAATGACGTTTTCCTTGAGACCGATCAGCTGATCGACCTTGCCGGAAACGGCAGCTTCGGTGAGCACACGCGTCGTCTCCTGGAAGGAGGCGGCGGAGATGAAGGAACGCGTCTGCAGGCTCGCCTTGGTGATGCCGAGCAGAACCGGCGTTGCCGTGGCAGGGGTCTTGCCCTGCGCCACGAGCTTCGCATTCATCTCGTCGAACTCCATCCGGTCGAGCTGTTCGCCCGGCAGCGTGATCGAGTCGCCCGGGTTCGTCACTTCCACCTTCTGCAGCATGTTGCGCACGATCACTTCGATGTGCTTGTCGTTGATCGACACGCCCTGCAGGCGGTAGACGTCCTGAACCTCGTTCACGAGATAGGCAGCAAGCTCCTCGACACCCGAAATCGCCAGGATGTCGTGCGGTGCCGGATGGCCATCGAGCAGGAATTCGCCCTTCTCGATGATGTCGCCTTCCTGCACCGAGATGTGCTTGCCCTTCGGGATCAGATACTCGATCGGCTCGAGGCTCTCATCCAGCGGGTGAACGATGATACGGCGCTTGTTCTTGTAGTCGCGGCCGAATTCCACGCGGCCCGTCACTTCCGCGATGATCGCGTGATCCTTCGGACGGCGTGCTTCGAAGAGCTCCGCCACGCGCGGCAGACCGCCCGTGATGTCGCGCGTCTTGGCGCCTTCCGTCGGGATACGCGCCAGCACGTCGCCGGCGTGAACATCCGCACCGTTCTCGACCGAAAGAATGGCATCGACCGAAAGCAGATAACGGGCGTCGTTGCCGCTCGCGAGCTTCAGAACCTTGCCATCCTTGCCCTTGATGACCATGGCAGGACGCAGCTCGCTGCCGCGCGGTGAGGCGCGCCAGTCGACCACGACGCGGCTCGAAATGCCGGTCGCTTCGTCCGCCACTTCGCGGATCGACACGCCGTCAACGAGATCCTCGAACTCCACCGTGCCGTTCACTTCCGTGAGGATCGGCATGGTGTAGGGATCCCATTCGGCAATGCGCTGGCCGCGGGCAATGGAACCGCCCTCGTCCACCTTCAGACGCGAACCATAGGTGAGCTTGTGCGAGGCGCGCTCATTGCCGTGTTCGTCGACAACGACCACCTGCACGTTGCGGCCCATGACCACGAGCTGGCCGTTCGAGTCCTTCACCACGTTGCGGTTCACGATCTTCACCGTGCCCGCATGATTGGACTCGATGAACGATGAGTCCACAACCTGCGCCGTACCGCCGATATGGAAGGTACGCATGGTGAGCTGCGTACCCGGCTCGCCGATCGACTGGGCGGCGATGACGCCCACCGCTTCGCCCATATTGACCGGCGTACCGCGCGCGAGGTCGCGGCCATAGCAGGCACCGCAGACACCGTTCGCCGCCTCGCAGGTCAGCACCGAACGAATCTTGATCGACTGGATATTCGCCTCTTCGATCTGGTCGACATCGGCCTCATCGATCAGATGGTTCTTCGGCAGAAGAACCTTGCCGGTAGCCGGGTTCAGCACGTCTTCGGCCGTGGTACGTCCGAGAACGCGGCTGCCAAGCGAGACGATAACGTCACCGGCCTCGATGACCGCGTGAACGGTGATGCCGCCATCCGTGCCGCAATCTTCCTCGGTGATGATCGAGTCCTGCGCCACGTCGACCAGACGGCGGGTGAGATAGCCCGAGTTCGCCGTCTTGAGCGCCGTATCCGCGAGGCCCTTTCGCGCGCCGTGAGTCGAGTTGAAGTACTCGAGAACGGTGAGACCTTCCTTGAAGTTCGAGATGATCGGCGTCTCGATGATTTCGCCGGAGGGCTTCGCCATCAGACCGCGCATACCCGCAAGCTGCTTCATCTGGGCGGGCGAACCGCGCGCACCCGAGTGAGACATCATGTAGATCGAGTTGATCGGTTTCTCGCGCTTCGTCTCGGGATCGATCTGAACCGCGGAAATCTTCTGCATCATCACGTCGGCAACACGATCGGTGCACTTTGCCCAGGCGTCGACAACCTTGTTGTACTTTTCGCCCTGGGTGATGAGACCGTCGATATACTGCTGCTCGTACTCGGTCGCGAGAGCCTTCGTTTCCTCGACGAGCTTCGCCTTCTCTTCCGGAATGACCATGTCGTCCTTGCCGAACGAAATGCCGGCACGGAACGCCTGGCGGAAGCCGAGCGCCATGATCTGGTCGCAGAAGATGACCGTCTCCTTCTGACCGCAGTGGCGATACACCACGTCGATCATCTTGGAGATATCGCGCTTCGTGAGCAGCCGGTTCACGAGATCGAACGGCACATTCGGGTGCTTCGGCAGAAGCTCTCCGACGAGCATGCGGCCCGGCGTCGTATCCACCACTTCGGTGTAGGAATTGCCGTCGGCATCCTTCGTCGTATAGCGCGCCTTGACCTTCGCATGCAGCGTCACGGCCTTCGCCGCGAGCGCATGCTCGATTTCGGCAATGCTCGAGAACACCATGCCCTCGCCCGGCTCGTTATCCTTCTGAATGGTCACATAATAGAGACCGAGAACGATATCCTGAGACGGCACGATGATCGGCGAGCCGTTCGCGGGGTGCAGGATGTTGTTCGTCGACATCATCAGCACACGCGCCTCAAGCTGCGCTTCGAGCGACAGCGGCACATGAACGGCCATCTGGTCGCCGTCGAAGTCGGCGTTGAAAGCCGCGCAGACCAGCGGGTGAAGCTGGATCGCCTTGCCCTCGATCAGCACCGGCTCGAACGCCTGAATGCCGAGACGGTGCAGCGTCGGTGCGCGATTCAGCAGCACCGGATGTTCGCGGATCACCTGTTCCAGGATTTCCCAGACCTCGGGACGCTCTTTCTCGACGAGCTTCTTCGCCTGCTTCACCGTCGCCGAGAGACCCTTTGCCTCAAGGCGCGAATAGATGAACGGCTTGAAGAGTTCGAGCGCCATCTTCTTCGGCAGGCCGCACTGATGGAGCTTCAGCTCCGGGCCCACCACGATGACCGAACGGCCGGAATAGTCGACGCGCTTGCCGAGCAGGTTCTGGCGGAAGCGGCCCTGCTTGCCCTTGAGCATGTCGGCGAGCGACTTCAGCGGACGCTTGTTCGCACCCGTGATGACGCGGCCGCGGCGGCCATTGTCGAACAGCGCATCCACCGATTCCTGCAGCATGCGCTTTTCGTTGCGGATGATGATGTCCGGCGCGCGCAGTTCCATCAGCCGCTTCAGACGATTGTTGCGGTTGATGACGCGGCGGTAGAGATCGTTCAGATCCGACGTGGCGAAGCGGCCGCCATCGAGCGGAACGAGCGGACGCAGTTCCGGCGGAATGACCGGCACCACCGTCATGATCATCCATTCCGGCTTGTTGCCGGACTCGATGAAGGCCTCGATCAGCTTCAGGCGCTTTGCAAGCTTCTTCGGCTTGAGTTCCGAGGTCGACTCGGCAATCTCCACACGGAGGTCCGCCGCGATCTTCTCCAGATCGAGGGCGATCAGCAGTTCGCGGATCGCTTCGGCGCCGATGCCGGCGGTGAAGCTGTCTTCGCCATACTGGTCCTGAGCGTCGAGATATTCCTCTTCCGTCAGAAGCTGGCGCTCCTTCAGCGAGGTGAGGCCCGGCTCCAGCACGATGTAGTTTTCGAAATAGAGAACGCGCTCAAGATCCTTCAGCGTCATGTCGAGCAGAAGGCCGATGCGCGACGGCAGCGACTTCAGGAACCAGATGTGGGCGACGGGCGCGGCAAGCTCGATATGGCCCATGCGCTCGCGCCGGACCTTCGAGAGCGTCACTTCAACGCCGCACTTTTCGCAGATGATGCCCTTGTACTTCATCCGCTTGTACTTGCCGCACAGGCACTCATAGTCCTTGATCGGACCGAAGATGCGCGCGCAGAACAGGCCGTCGCGCTCGGGCTTGAACGTACGGTAATTGATCGTTTCGGGCTTCTTGATCTCGCCATAAGACCAGGAAAGGATCCGCTCCGGGCTCGCGATCGAAATCTTGATCTGGTCGAAAGTCTGCGCAGGCGCCGTCGGATTGAAAAGATTCATGACCTCTTGGTTCATGTACTTCTCCTGAACTCGGCCTCAAAGCCAACGGGGAGTCTTGATTGCGCGGCCGGTGGGGCCTTCCGTCCGCATACCCCGTATATCGATGTTTCTCTGCCTGCCCTCGCCCACCCGGGAGAGAGAGGCAGCGGCGCATCCGGTCACGGACGCGCCGCTCATGTTTGTTAGTTCGCCGAAGGCGTCATCAGCTCGACATTCAGGCCGAGCGACCGCATTTCCTTCACGAGCACATTGAAGCTCTCCGGGATACCGGCTTCGAACGTGTCGTCGCCGCGAACGATGGCCTCATAGACCTTCGTGCGGCCGGCCACGTCGTCCGACTTCACGGTCAGCATTTCCTGCAGCGTGTAGGCGGCACCGTAGGCCTCGAGCGCCCACACTTCCATTTCGCCGAAGCGCTGGCCGCCAAACTGCGCCTTGCCGCCCAGCGGCTGCTGGGTAACAAGCGAGTACGGGCCAATGGAGCGTGCATGGATCTTGTCGTCGACAAGGTGATGCAGCTTCAGCATGTAGATGTAGCCAACCGTGACCTTGCGGTCGAAGGGCTCGCCCGTCCGGCCGTCATAGAGCGTCACCTGACCCGACCGGTCGAGACCGGCGAGTTCCAGCATCTCCACGACTTCCGGCTCGCGCGCGCCATCGAAGACCGGTGTTGCGATCGGGACGCCATTGGTCAGATTGCCCGCCATTTCGACAAGCTGATCGTCGTCGAGCGACGCAACGGTCTCGTCGTCGCCATAAATGGTGCGAACGAGATCCTTCAGCTCCTTCAGCTTGTTCTCTCGGCGATAGGTTTCGAGAGCCGCCTCGATCTTCTTGCCAAGGCCCGCACAGGCCCAGCCGAGATGCGTCTCCAGAATCTGACCGACATTCATGCGGCTCGGCACGCCGAGCGGATTGAGCACGATGTCGACCGGCTGACCGTCATCGAGATACGGCATGTCTTCCATCGGCACGATACGGCTGATGACGCCCTTGTTGCCGTGACGGCCGGCCATCTTGTCGCCGGTCTGCAGCTTGCGCTTCACGGCCACGAACACCTTGACCATCTTCATCACGCCGGGCGGCAGCTCGTCGCCGCGCTGCAGCTTGTCGACCTTGTCGGCAAAGCGTGCTTCGAGACGCTGCTTGCTTTCGTCGTACTGCTTCTTGAGCGCCTCGACTTCGGCCTGCGCCTTCTCGTTCTTGAGCGCGATCTGCCACCACTGGCCACGGCTCAGATTGTCGAGATCGGCCTGCGTGACCTTCTGGTCCGCTTCCATGCCCTTCGGGCCCGAAGCGATCTGCTTGCCGAGCAGGATTTCTGAAAGACGGCCATAGATGTTGCGGTCGAGAATGCCGACTTCGTCGTCGCGGTCTTTTGCGAGACGCTCGATTTCCTCGCGCTCGATCGCCATGGCGCGCTCGTCCTTGTCGATGCCGTGGCGGTTGAACACGCGCACCTCGACGACCGTGCCGGTGACGCCCGGCGGCAGGCGCAGCGACGTGTCGCGCACGTCGGACGCCTTTTCGCCGAAGATGGCGCGCAGCAGCTTCTCTTCCGGCGTCATCGGGCTTTCGCCCTTCGGCGTGATCTTGCCGACGAGAATATCGCCGGGATTCACTTCGGCGCCGATATAGACGATGCCCGCTTCGTCGAGATTCTTGAGAGCCTCTTCGCCGACATTCGGGATGTCGCGCGTGATTTCCTCAGGCCCGAGCTTCGTGTCGCGCGCCATCACCTCGAATTCCTCGATGTGGATGGAGGTGAACACGTCGTCGCGGACGATACGCTCGGAGATGAGGATCGAGTCCTCGAAGTTGTAGCCGTTCCAGGGCATGAACGCGACGAGCACGTTGCGGCCGAGCGCGAGATCGCCGAGTTCGGTCGAGGGACCGTCCGCGATGATGTCGCCCTTGCGCACCGCATCGCCCACACGCACCAGCGGACGCTGGTTGATGCAGGTGTTCTGGTTCGAACGCTGGAACTTGCGCAGGTTGTAGATGTCGACGCCCGACTTGGAGCTATCGACCTCTTCCGTCGCGCGGATGACGATGCGGGTCGCATCGACCTGATCGACAATGCCGGTACGGCGCGCGCCGATCGCGGCGCCCGAGTCGCGCGCCACTACCGACTCCATGCCGGTTCCGACCAGCGGCGCCTCGGAGCGGATGAGCGGCACGGCCTGACGCTGCATGTTCGAGCCCATGAGCGCGCGGTTCGCGTCGTCGTTCTCGAGGAACGGGATGAGCGCAGCAGCAACCGACACGATCTGCTTCGGCGACACGTCGACGAAATCGACCTGATCCGGCGGCACCATCTCGAAATCGCCGTCGACGCGGCAGTTCACGAGCTCGCCCTGGATCTCGCCCTTCTTGTTCACTTCCACATTCGCCTGGGCAATGCGGTAGCGGCTTTCTTCCATCGCCGAGAGATAGACGACCTCGTCGGTCATCTTCCCGCCCTTCACGCGCCGGTACGGGCTTTCGATGAAGCCGTACTTGTTGACGCGGGCAAAGGTCGCCAGCGAGTTGATGAGACCGATATTCGGGCCTTCCGGCGTTTCGATCGGGCAGATGCGGCCGTAATGCGTCGGATGCACGTCGCGGACCTCGAAGCCCGCGCGCTCGCGCGTCAGACCGCCCGGCCCAAGCGCCGAGAGGCGGCGCTTGTGCGTGATCTCGGAAAGCGGGTTCGTCTGGTCCATGAACTGCGAAAGCTGCGAGGAACCGAAGAACTCGCGAACCGCGGCTGCCGCCGGCTTCGCATTGATGAGATCATGCGGCATGACCGTGTCGATATCGACCGAGGACATGCGTTCCTTGATCGCACGTTCCATGCGCAGCAGGCCGACACGATACTGATTTTCCATCAGCTCGCCGACCGAGCGCACGCGGCGGTTGCCGAGATTGTCGATGTCGTCGATCTCGCCCTTGCCGTCGCGCAGGCCGACCAGCGTCTTGATGACGGCAAGAATGTCTTCCTTGCGGAGCACACGCACCGTATCCGGGCAGTCGAGGTCCAGACGCATGTTCATCTTCACGCGGCCGACCGCCGAGAGGTCATAGCGTTCCGCATCGAAGAACAGGCTGGCGAAAAGGGCTTCCGCCGTGTCGGCCGTCGGCGGCTCGCCGGGGCGCATCACGCGGTAGATGTCGATCAGCGCCTGCTCGCGGTTCGTGCACTTGTCGGCCGCAAGCGTGTTGCGGATGAAAGCGCCCGTGTTGACATGGTCGATGTCGAGCGTGGCGATCTCGTCATAGCCGGCCTCGAGAAGCGAGGTCAGCAGATCGGGCGTGATCTCGTCGCCGGCTTCGGCGAAGATTTCACCCGTCTCCATGTTGACGATTTCCTGCGCGAGATACCGGCCGAACAGATCCTCGTCCTGAACGAGAAGTTCCTTGAGGCCGTCCTCGGCGAGCTTCTTCGCAAGCCGCGGCGTGACCTTGCGGCCCGCCTCCACGACGACCTTGCCCGTCTTCGCGTCGATCAGGTCGCGCTCCGGCTTCGCGCCGCGATAGCGATCGGCGTCGAAAGGCACGCGCCAGCCCTGCTTCACCTTGGTGAAGGTCACGCTGTTGTAGAACGTCGAAAGGATTTCTTCCGAGTCGAGGCCGAGCGCATAAAGAAGCGTCGTCACCGGCAGCTTGCGGCGGCGGTCGATACGCACGAACACGATATCCTTCGCGTCGAACTCGAAATCGAGCCACGAACCGCGATAGGGAATGACGCGCGCAGCAAACAGCAGCTTGCCGGACGAATGGGTCTTGCCCTTGTCGTGATCGAAGAACACGCCGGGGCTGCGATGCATCTGCGAAACGATGACGCGCTCGGTGCCGTTGATCACGAAGGTGCCGTTCTCCGTCATGAGCGGCATATCGCCCATGTAGACATCCTGCTCCTTGATGTCCTTGACGGATTTCGCGCCGGTGTCCTCATCCACTTCGAACACGATGAGCCGGAGCGTCACCTTGAGCGGCGCGGCAAAGGTCATGCCGCGCTGCTGGCACTCTTCCACATCGTATTTCGGCGCCTCGAATTCGTAGTTCACGAATTCGAGCGTGGAGGTTTCCGAAAAATCGCTGATCGGGAAGACCGACTTGAAGACGGCCTGGAGCCCCTGCTCCTCGCGCCCGCCTTTCGGCTCCTCAACCTGCAGGAACTGGTCGTATGAATATTTCTGAACCTCGATCAGGTTCGGCATTTCCGCGATCTGCGGAATGTGACCGAAGACCTTGCGAACCCGCTTTCGACCAGTGAAGGACTGCGTCATCTGTGCTCCTCGCAACGCTCTGCTTTAGAACGGCGGCCGGGCTTCAAGTAGGAGAAAGGGGCAGCCCGGTCTCAGGCCCGACATTCTCCTCGATAGATCGCGGCGGCTTTGGGGGGCGCCGCGCTTCGGCCGGAGCGGCAGGCTTTCGCCGCCGCCCCGGACCGCAGTCGCGTAAGCGAACTTACTTGAGTTCGACCTTGGCGCCGGCCTTCTCGAGCTGCGCCTTGATCTTGGCAGCTTCGTCCTTGGACGCGCCTTCCTTGACGGTCTTCGGCGCACCTTCGACGAGGTCCTTGGCTTCCTTGAGGCCGAGGCCGGTGATCGCACGGACTTCCTTGATCACCTCGATCTTCTTGTCGCCGGCGGAGGCCAGAACGACTTCGAACTCGGTCTGCTCTTCGGCAGCGGCAGCCGGAGCCGCACCGCCAACGGCCGCCACGGCGACCGGAGCGGCAGCGGAAACGCCCCACTTCTCTTCGAGCATCTTGGAAAGCTCGGCCGCCTCGAGGACGGTCAGGTTCGAAAGGTCTTCAACGATTTTTGCGAGATCGGTCATTTCAATGTCTCTCTGTCTGGGTTCGGTTGGATATCTTGTTCACTGCAGCGGTCACGCCGCTTCGCCCTTGGTGGCATAGGCATTCAGCACCCGGGCAAGCTGGCCGCCAGGCGCCTGCAGCACACCCGCAATGCGGGTCGCCGGCGTCTGGATCATGCCGAGCAACTTGGCCCGCAGTTCGTCGAGCGACGGCAGTTCAGCAAGCTGCTTGACCGCCTTTGCATCGAGAACCGTATTGCCCATCGCGCCGCCGAGGATCACCAGCTTCTGGTTTTCCTTGGCGAACTCGGCGGCAACCTTGGGGGCTGCAACCGGGTCGTCGGAATAGGCGATTGCCGTCGGCCCCGTGAAGAGATCGCCGATCTCCTTCATCGGGGTGCCATCCAGAGCGAGCTTCGCCAGCCGGTTCTTCGTCACCTTGAACGAAGCACCAGCCTTGGCCATCCGCGAACGCAGATCGGACATCTGGTTCACGGTGAGGCCGCTGTAGTGGGCGACGACGACCACATTGGCGTTCTGGAAAACGCCGTTGAGATGCGTCACGAGCTCTGCTTTTTCAGCTCTGTCCACTTGCTCTCTCCGTCATGTACGAAACCCTCGTACACCTGGGGGCGGTCTCCGGAAGGAACGCCCTTCCCTTGCCCGCCATTGGCATTTGCCGCTCGCTCGTCTTGCGGGGCTCGCAAGCCCCGCACCGCTTCGAGCGGCGCTCACTTGCCTGTCCCGGGTTCCAACCGATCCCCCGGAACCAATGGTTCCGCGAAACCGTTCAACTCCCGTCTATTGCCGGCCGCCCTGCTTTTGGCGATTAAGCCTCGGCTCCCTGGAACCTCGGCACCCGCAGTCTCGGACAGGTAAACGGACGATGGCGCAGCCACTCCGGTTCACACCGAAGTGACTACACGTCCCGTCCGTCCCTCGCCGCCCGCATCCCCGAAGGAACGCGGGCGGAAACCTTCATCGGCGCTTATGCGCCCGCCGCAATGCTCTGCGGCTCGACCTTCACGCCAGGCCCCATGGTGGAGCTGATGGCGATCCGCTTGATATATGTGCCCTTGGCGCCTGTCGGCTTCGCCTTCTGGACCGCATCGATCAGTGCACGGATGTTTCCGGCGATCTGGTCTTCGGTGAAGCTCGCCTTGCCGACACCGGCATGGACGATGCCTGCCTTCTCGACGCGGAACTCGACGGCACCGCCCTTCGCAGCCTTGACCGCATCGGCGACATCCGGCGTCACCGTACCGACCTTCGGGTTCGGCATCAGGCCGCGCGGGCCGAGCACCTTACCGAGACGGCCGACGAGCGGCATCATGTCCGGCGTGGCAATGCAGCGATCGAAGTCGATCTTGCCGCTCTGCACGATCTCTGCGAGGTCCTCTGCACCGACGATGTCGGCGCCTGCGGCCTTCGCCTGATCAGCCTTGTCACCCTTTGCGAACACGGCCACACGGACCGAGCGGCCGGAGCCGTTCGGCAGCGCCACGACGCCGCGCACCATCTGGTCGGCATGGCGCGGGTCGACGCCGAGCGCGATCGCAACTTCGATCGTCTCGTCGAACTTCGCGCTCGCGCGTTCCTTGATGAGCTTCACGGCTTCGCCGAGACCATAGGTCTTCTTGCGGTCGATGCCCTCACGGGCCTTTTCAATACGCTTTCCTGCTTTGCTCGCCATCGCGCTCACTCCACAACCTGAAGGCCCATGGAACGGGCGGAACCTGCAATGATCTTCGTCGCCTGATCGAGGTCGTTCGCGTTCAGGTCGGCGAATTTGGCTTCGGCGATTTCGCGGCACTGCGCGAGCGTCACCGTACCGGCGGAGGTGCGGCCCGGCGCCTTGGAGCCGGACTGGATCTTCGCCGCTTTCTTCAGGAAGTAGGACGCGGGCGGCGTCTTCATCGCGAAAGTGAAGGAACGGTCCGAATAGGCCGTGATGACGACCGGGATCGGCATCCCCTGTTCCATCTTCTGCGTGGCGGCGTTGAACGCCTTGCAGAATTCCATGATGTTGAGGCCGCGCTGGCCGAGCGCAGGACCGATGGGCGGCGACGGATTTGCCGCGCCGGCCGGCACCTGCAATTTGATGTAGCCTTCGATTTTCTTCGCCATTTCTTTCCCCTGCCGGACACCTCCGGCCATCTTGGGTTAGTGGTTCAGCAGCGCGCCGGAAACTTCCGCTTCCCTTGCGCCTCCCACGGACTTGCGGAAGGTGTGAAAAGCCTTAGAGCTTCTCCACCTGCCCATACTCGAGCTCGACCGGGGTGGCCCGGCCGAAAATCGACACGGCCACCTTGAGCCGCGCCTTTTCTTCGTCGACTTCCTCGACGAAACCGTTGAACGAGGCGAACGGACCGTCCGCCACGCGAACCTGCTCGCCGATCTCGAACGTGATCGAGGGCTTCGGCCGTTCCACGCCCTCCTGCACCTGGTGCAGGATGCGATCGACCTCGCTCTGGCTGATCGGCTGCGGCTTGTTGTCCGCGCCGAGGAAGCCCGTCACTTTCGGCGTATTCTTGACGAGGTGATAGGCCTCGTCCGTCATCTCCATCTTCACCAGCACATAGCCGGGGAAGAACTTGCGCTCGGCATTGACCTTCCGTCCACGGCGCACCTCGACCACCTCTTCGGTGGGAACGAGGATCTCCTCGAACTGATCCGAAAGCCCCTGCTGCTCCGCCTGCTCGCGCAACGACTCGGCGACCTTCTTTTCGAAGTTCGAGTAGGCGTGAACGATGTACCAGCGTTTAGCCATGCTTGCTTCCGAAGGAGCTTGCGCCCCTTGACCTCAATTGCCGCCCAGACCGAGCACGAACGAGACGATATTGCTCAGTCCGAGATCGACCAGAAAGAAGAACACCATAGCGAAAGCCACCATGATGAAGACCATCACGGTGGTGATAAGCGTCTCGCGGCGCGTCGGCCAGGTGACCTTGGAGGCCTCCGAGCGGACCTGCTGGATGAATTCGAGTGGACTGGTCTTCGCCATATTTTCTCAGACGCCTCTTCTCAAATTCCTGCCGCGCTGCTCTTCCAGCTTCCGCCCGGGGCCGGGGGCCTCTCCGGCCTGCCGCGCCCCTTGCGGAGGGTGGCAGGAGTGGAGGGGCTCGAACCCCCAACCCCCGGTTTTGGAGACCGGTGCTCTACCAGTTGAGCTACACTCCTAAGCCTGCCGCCGAAGCGGCAAACCGTCTTACTTCAACACCTTGGAGACGACGCCGGCGCCGACGGTACGGCCGCCTTCGCGGATGGCGAAGCGCAGCTTCTCTTCCATCGCGATCGGCGCGATCAGCGTCACGTTCA
>Ga0006715J51105_102775_pt1 | contig 12718 bp, 1 predicted proteins | sample SubbioQV12_AUG13_FD_51105 | JGI IMG/M metagenome (IMG submission 51105) | reverse complement strand
GGGATTAAGACGCGGCGGACATGGGCTAATGTGTTGAACATGGTTGATTGAATTACAGCCCTGTTTACGAAGGGATTAAGACTCCCACCGGAACTTTAAGGCAACGGCCTCAACTATTGAATTACAGCCCTGTTTACGAAGGGATTAAGACGATTTCAGCGCGTTTACCGCGCGATCTACCAGGTATTGAATTACAGCCCTGTTTACGAAGGGATTAAGACTTAACAGCAAATCCACAGTCCATCAGTTCTTGTATTGAATTACAGCCCTGTTTACGAAGGGATTAAGACTCAAAATGCCTTGGGTGAAAGCATAAACCGTTTTATTGAATTACAGCCCTGTTTACGAAGGGATTAAGACCCAGAGCTAACTGTCCAAATGCCAGTTTCTCGTGATTGAATTACAGCCCTGTTTACGAAGGGATTAAGACTTTCCACATAGAACATAGAGATAGTCTTATTTATATTGAATTACAGCCCTGTTTACGAAGGGATTAAGACTAAAATTACTCGCCGAAACCTATCACCTCGACACTCAGAATGCCCATCATCGCCTTGCTGAGGGTGTTGGCGGCATCCTTGCCGACATCGGAACTGACCGAGGATTCTGCCATCTGGGTAACCCCTGCCGCCACGTTGCCAGCGCCGGTCAGACCTGCTGCCAGGCTGCCAGTCGGTGCTACCGGCACACCGGTGGCGGTGCCGCCGACCTGGATGTTGGCAGCACCCAGTACCGCTACCGCCGCAATGGTGACGTTGGTACCGGCAATACCGGCCTCACCGGCATCGACTACACCGCGCGGCGCGAACAGGAAGACGTCGCCCGGCGTCCGACCAATCTGGCCGGCGGTACGGATACCACTACCGGAAACGATAGGCGGGAACTCGATGACCATATTGCCGTTCTCGTCGAAGCTGATTTTCGGCGGCGGCGCGGCAATTGCCGACTTGGCACCACGACCGGCGTCGATATTGCCCTCCGACGACCACACCAGGATGTCGCCGCTATCCAGTGCGAACACCCGCGACTGGTTGACCATGAAGTCATCGCGAATCACCGCGTTGATGTCACCCTGGCGCTGCGCCACGATACCGAGTTGTGACGCGGGCTTGGCATCGGTGCCCACAGCCAGACCGGCGTTGACAAAACCACCCGGCACCAGCAGATTGATGGAACCATCGTCCAGCGTGTGTATCTTGCTGAAGAACAGGCTCAGGTCGCCACGCCAGGATTGTGCGGCAGCGATGTCTTTGCCATGAATGTCTTTAGTTGGAAACAGTGTCTCGATCGCGCGGTAGCCGCCTTCATTGGCCAGCGCACCGGAACCAGCTGCCGCCGAACCGGAGCGTTTGATCTCGTCCACGTAAACCTGAACGACCAATGCGTTCAACCGAGGCTGCAAGGTCAGGTAATCGTCTGACGCCAACTGTTTGAACGCGGCAAACGCATCTTCGTCGCTCAGAACCGGATTACCGCTGCGGTCACGCATGAAGCCGGTAATCAGGCTACGCACCTGCGCGGCCATGTCCGAGTAGCGGGTATCACCGCCCAGATAGGCTTCGATGAAACCCGCATAAGCCGGTTGTCTGCCGTTCAAGCCCACCAGTGTCGAAACCGAGGCGCCGCTGTCGGGCAGGCCGGGGTTATTCAGATCGCCCGTGGTCGAAATACCCACCGATGCGCCCAAATCCAGATGACGACCGGTTTTTATCAGCAGATTGCCCGGCCCGGCGATGTTGATTTCATTGATATTGGGTATCAACTGGCCGTTCAGATCGCGCACGCTGGAAAAACGCAAATCACGACCCATGTCGAACACCGTGCTGTCGCCCAGGTTGTTATGCTGGATCAGCAACAGCGAATTGCGTAAATCCTGGCCGGTCTTGAACACCGCCTGCTTGGCCAGATTCAACTGCACATTGTCGATGTTGCCCGCACTGGCAACGATACGCACCGGAACCGAATCGTTTATGCGCGTCGGCACCGCAGCCCTGGCGAACAGAGGATGACCGAACGGATTGATACGACTGACGGGATCATCCATTTCATTACCCGCCACCGGTATTAGCGCTGAGGGCAACAAACTGCGGTCGGCATCCGACATCGCCAGACGCTTGGCCGCAGCCTCCGATCTGAAGTCCTGCGCCGCCAGCATGTTGAGATCGGCACGCGGTGCCGGGAACAGCACGATGTCGTCCGCCAGTATCACGCTACCGCCAAATGCCGTGGCATTCAGACCAGCAGGATAGACTCTTGCCAGCGTGTTTTGCGCGGTATTTTGCGCACTGAGTGTCGTGGTAAAGCGACTTATATCGGCCGCCAAGCGAACATTCCCGGCCAGGGCACGGGCATCGATATGACTGGCGTCACCGTAGCTGAAGAAGTTGGTGTCGCCGCTGTGTAGAATCATTGGGTCACTGACAGCACCGATGTTGACATCACGTCCGGCCAGCAGCGACATGCGGCTGTTGCCCATCAGCAGATGCGGGCCTGCAAGCGCACCGCTGCCGGTAATACTGCCAGCGGCTTCGATCCGGCCCTGGCCTTCACCCACGTAGAACACGCCACCCTGCACATCGCCACCCGCTCTCAGCGCCAGATTGCCGCTGGGCATGACCTCAAGCTGATTGGTCAGCAACGACAGGGTTTGTATATAGTTGACATCGGAGGTCAGTTGGCCGACCTGTTTGCCGCTGGTTGGCATGACCACGGTCAGATTATTGATGTTGCCAGCGGCTGCGATGTTGACGTTACCACCGCCGAACGAACCGACGTTCTGCTGGAAGCCGCCATTACCCATGCTGAAGCCCCAGGTCGTTGGAAAATTGAACGCACGAGCATCCAGTTTATAACCATCAACGATGCGTGTCTGCAAATGGGCAGGCAAGCTCGCAATATACGCCGCCAATTCGGCGGCATCGTCTTTGCGCACCAGCAAATCGGCTGCGACTGTTTCCAGATAAGCATCCACCGCCAGATAATCGCGGCTGTCCGGATCCTTGCCACCCTGCCGCACCATCCAGGCATTGATGAACTGATTGCTTTGTGCGCCCAAAATATTGCCACCGGCACGTATCGACAAGTCACCGCCGTCTATCGGGTAATCGGCCAGCGGCAGACTACCTATGGCCATGTGCAATTGCAACGCACCGTAAGGGTTTTGCGTGGTTGGCCGCCCGGCGCTATAGATGACCGAGGTCTGATCGGTCAATACCACATCACCAGCCGCTACCAGCGCCATGTCGCCAGTGCCGGTACGAATCTGCACATTGGAACCCAACGTCAGGTTACCGGATGATGCCGTCGCCGCCCAATCGGCAGCGGCCAGATCGGCACCGGCCACCAGGCGGTACGACCACGACTCGCCGCCTTGCAGCATGTCGCTGAATCGCATGTCACCGAATACCGACGACACTACACCATCCTTGAAACCATCGCTCAACGAGCGGTTGAACAACAGATTGCCGCTGGCCCGCAGTGTCAGTGTGCCCGGCATCGCCACCCGATCCGTGCCGTCGCCGTAACGCCATTCGACCATATCCCAGCGCTCGGCAACGGTCAGGTTGCCGTTGAACACCACTTCGACTCCAGGCCGCAAGCGAGCGCCCAGCGAGTTTTCCACCGCCTGCATATTGGCCGCTGTCATGTAGTCGTTGGTGTGAGCCAGGTAGGTGTTGAAATCGTTTTCGGTCAAGCGGCCATCGCCATCGACATAGCGACGCACGGCTTCGATCTGGAATTGGCTGTCGCCGTATTCGACCAAGTTGCCGTCGGCGTCGCGAACCGTCGCTTGCTGGTGGTAGCCCTGTACACGGCTGTTCGGGTCGATCTGCACCGGAAGAACGCCATTGTCGTCGAGCAGCGCCCGAAAGGTCACTTCGCCGCCTTGCGCAACCGTAGCACCCGCGACATCAATAACCGCACCGTTCAGCGCAATACCGCTGATGCCGTCAGCATCAGTATCGGTGGACGACAGCAACACCGTGCCGCCTTTAGTGCCGCCCTTCGCCGTCAGTTGCGCACCGTTCAGCGTGATGGCATCACCGGCATGCAAGGCAATGCGGCCACCGGTGGCCTGGCCATCGGCATTCAAGCGACCGGCCAACGTGATCGCGCCGCGATCACTGGCTAACTGGATGTCGGCTGCACGAATCAGGCCGTCGGCAGCTTGAACGATGTCAGCATTGCGGACGCGAACCTGTATGCCTTGGTCGATACCCGCATTGATAAACTGCTGCATCAAACCGTCGAAGCTGTCGCCGCCGCTGAAGTCATGGATGTCGAGATTGACACTGCCGCGCCGTGCCGACAACACCGCATCATTGAAGTCAACCGATTTTGTCGGTGCCGAAATACTCAGTACGCCACCGGCTGCGCTGCCGCCGCCGCTGTTCAAGTTCACCTCGGCACCGCGAGCGGCCACGACGTTGCCCTGCCCGGCGGTCAGGTTCAGCCTGCCACCTGGGGTAAAGTCTTGAATGTCGGCGAAGCGGACGGCACGACCGGCCAGATCGACGCGGGCATGCTCACCCAGCGTCACGTCGCCGGTCTGGGCATTAAACTCGGCATTGCCTGACGGCAAGGCCAGCCGGGTATCGAAATCGATCGTGTTGGCCGTCACTGCCAGCCGCGCAGCAAAGCCGCTGCTGATGCTGCCGGGTACTGTAGGATGCATCGTGGCGAAACTGACGTCGTGGTCTGCGGCGTTCAGCGTCAATCGGGCACCGCCACCGGCGGTAACCACCGGCGTCTGTACCGCCAGATCACCGCCCAGCGTCAAGCGGTTGTCACCTTCGAAGCGCCACTGCCGCCCGGCGTTGATATTCACCTGATCGAAACCGGTCAGCGCCAGTGCGCCACCGCCAAACTGCACATCGTCACCGGACAGGCTCACTTCACCTCGCCCGCTGGCAGTATGGCTGGCGTTGACGCCCCGGCTGTTCAGCAAACGCAGGGTATCGGCATGAATGCGGGCATGCTGGTTGGCATTGCCCTGGCCGACCAATCCGGCGCTGTCGAGCACCAGGCGCTTGAAGGTTATGGCTTGCTGCTGGCCGTTGACGTCGAGAACGGGGGCATTATTGGCATCGACCTGACCAAGATTGCCGTAGATGCCGATACTGTCGCGTGCCGACAAGATCAGCTCATCGACGGTGAGATTCATCAGTTTGCTGTTCGACAGATTCATCGCCGTACCACCCAGATGGCCAACCTCGCCCAGATTGATGGTGTTGCCGCTCAGGTTCAGCGAACCTTGCCGCATCACGATGTCACCGAGTAACACGGTGGCGCGCGAGGCATCGAGCAACATAGATTGCGAGGCTGACAAGGTTGCGCCCGCTGCAATGTTCAGGCTGCCTGTAGTGCCGGACGCTGCGGCACGTTGCAGCGCCACCTGGCGGTCGCCCGACAGCCGCAGCAGTGCGCCATCGCCCGCCACCGTGTAAACGCTGTCACCGGTGTTGATTGCGCCGCTGGCCGACAGTTTTGCACCGGTTTCGACCGTGATCTGGTCACGGGCGGCGGCCAGCAAATCCTTGGCGCTGACGTCAACGCCGGAGGCGAAAGTCACATTGCTGGCATTGACGCTCAGCCGGGTCGCCCCGGTTTGCACATCTCGCTGGCGTGCGCCGCCCAGCAACAAGCTGTCGACCGCCAGGGCGCTCAAATCGTCGGCGGCGATTTCCAGCACGCCCGCAGGCACGGTTGCACTGGGTGCACTGACCACACGAATGCGCTCGGCGGCGATGTCCATCCGGGCACCGCGACCGCCGCTCTGGGCATCAACCAGGAAGCGGCTGTCGAGTACCAGCCGATTCTGTGCGATCAGCGAAATCTGACCGGCATCAGCGGGTAACAGTGGCACAGCGGTTTCAGTGCGGGCAGCCAGTGCCGGGAAGAAGGTGCTGGCACGCTGCTCGGTGTAGTTGGAACGCATGCGCACGTCGGCGCCGTTTTCGATGCGGAAGCCCGACCAGCGGGCATCGCGGCTGCCATCGACGGCGTTGCGCAATTGACCGGCCACCACCGGCAAGCCCTGGCTGGTGAGCGTGGTTATGGATTGATCCTGACTACCCTGCATCGGCGTAATCAGGAAAGCACCGGGCAACAGCGCGTAATAGGCAGGCAATATGGTGTATTCACCGGCCGCTAGGCCTTTGCTGGCTGAGCCGGTGAGGAAGACGGTGTTGCCGATGTCGCGCTGCCAGCCGACGAAGTTGTTTTGGAAATGATCGAACGGTGCCAAACGGCTGTTCAGGGTAGGCACAATGGCAAAACCGCCCTGATAGGCCGGGCTGTTGGGGTTCAGATAATCGAACGAACCACCGTGACCGGGTATGAATTCGTGGGCGGACAGATCGCCACCACCGGCCAGATTGACGACGCTGCCTTGCTGCATGTCGATATCCGGCGCTTCGAGCACCAGTTTTTTCTCTGGCAGCGTGTTGAACACCAGGTTGCGGATGCCATCCAGCGGATACAACCAGTCGAGACCCGCTTGCAACACACCGAACGGCACGATATTGCCTTCGCCGGATACCGAGGTCAGGCTGCCATTGCCCAGGATGAGGCGTTGGGCGGCTTTGAGGTGAATCTCGCCCAAGGGTGCCCGCAACGCGCCGTTGTGTTCGATGACCGGGGCCTCCAGCACCAGCCTGCCCGCTGCCGACAGCGGCGCCTGGCTGCTTTGGCCGCTGGGCAGGATGCGGATGCTGCCATTGGGGTTGTTGCGGATGGCGAAGGTGAACTGACTGAGCGTGCTCGGGTAAATCTGGCTGGCGGTCAGGTTGATATTGGCGGCAGTGACCAGCGTACCGGTGAAATCGCGTTGTGCGCCGGTGCGCAGACCAACGGTGCGCAGGTCGTGGGCGCTGCTGAGATTGATGCGGTTGAAGCCATCCCAGCGGCTGCCGCCGGTCAGTTCCATCCACTGGGCGTTGGCATTGAACGCCGCGTTGCCGCTGGTGGGTGTGCCGGTCACGTCGCGCCGCAACGACGAACCCAGCCGGATCAGTCGGGCATCGAGGCTGACCGTCGCCGCTTCGCCGCCCAGCGCCGTCCAACTGAACTGGTTGGCGTCGAGGTCGATACGTGCTTTGGCTGACAGGCCGACGTTGCCCTGGAACTGGATGCTGTCCGGCGTTCTGATGCGCACGTCTTCAAAGCCGCCGCCTTCCAGCATCTCAGCTGACAGCGTAGCCTGGCCTATCATGGCATCTGGCAGGGCGGCACCGAAGGCAAGACGGTTGTCGAAGCTGGGTATTTGTTGTTCGCGAAGGCGAACCAGCAGCGGATTATGGGGGAACGGCGTCAGCGGTTCGCTAGGTGGGCTGCGACGGTCGCGATCGAAACTGAAGCTGAAGCGTCCGCCTCGTGCGCCTTCGGAACTCACCAGGCCTATCATGCGGCCTTCGAACACGGCGGCTTCCGCCACGGTGACATTGATCTGCCCGGCGTTGCCGAATACCTGGGTGGGCGCGGTGATTGCCGCACCGGCACCCAGCCTGGGCAAATCGAACACGGTATGGGTGCCGGATACGTCGATCAACGAACCACGCTGGAAGATGGCGCTGCCGCGTTCGAGGTCGAACAACACCCGGCCACCGTCCAGTACCTGACCGGTACGCCGACCAAACACATCAGGCAGATTCAGACGGATGTCACCCCGGGCGAGGATGCGGGCGTTTTCACCGAGGCGCACGGTTTGCCTGGCATCGTATTCGGCCTGCGGCACGGCTTTGATGGCCAGTGTGATGTTGCCACCCGGTGCGTTCAATGTGCCGTCGAGATAAACGCCGCCCAATCTCGCCGTCAAATCCAGGCTGCCCGCTTTATCAACAGCCAGCACTGCGCCGGTTTCAACCATGACGCTCTTATTCGCCGTGAGCGTCAAGGCATTGGCTTGCCGCAGATGCTCGGGCAATACCACCAAGCGGCTGAAACCGCGAATGTCGGCACCGCTGGCGCGATTGAGGAAATCACCATTCAGCAACAGGTTGGCGGTTTTCATATCCAGCACCGTGCCATGGGTGACGACGACATCACCCAGCGTGGCCAGTAGATTGATTTCGCCAAAGCCGCCCTGCGGGTCGAAATCGAAGCGGCCATTGCTCACGGTCAGGCGCAGCGGGTTGACAACAGAGGTAGCGCCATTACCCACCACGATGTCGGCGCTACCCAATGTCAAACGTCCACCCTGGCCCAGCGCCGCCGCTGACACTGCACCATTGAGGCGCAAGCGACTGGCAACCACGCCACCGTCGGCGATCAGCGCGATGCTGCCGCCATTACCCGGCGTCAGACCACCACTCTGATCCAGCCAGCCGCCACCGTCGGCGCGGATACGTGCGCCCTGTTGCATGACCAGATCGCCGACTGAGCGCACGCTGACCGTGCCGCCATCGATGGCAAGCGGATCGTTGGGCAGAACCCCGGTACCCCGGAAGCGAAAATCGTTGACCCAACCACCCGATGTGTCGAGCAGCGAACCGTTATGCAGCGTGATACCGCCCAATATGCCTCTGTCTGCCACGGTCGCCAGCTCGATATTGCCAGCCGTAGCGCGTACTGTGCCCAACACGTCGATGGTACCTGCCTGCGCCTGAAACACAGCGCCGGGCACTAATTGAATGTTGCCATCGGCTGCCACCGTCACCTTGCCCAGCGTTCTGAGCGCAATCTGTTGCACACCGGCGGCATTGATCAGGCTGTTGGACAGAATCAAATCCTGTGGTCTGCCGTCAGTTTGGGGAAACGCCTGGGCCAGCGCCAGATCGGCGACTGCCGCAGCGGCCTGGAAGCGGATATTCTGTGGTGCCGTGGCGAAGGCGGTTGAATCAAAGATGAAACGGCCACCCAAAGCGCGATCGGCCAGTTGCCGCTGATAAATGCCCTGGCTGGCAGCCGCCAGCAACTGACCGTTCATCCGCAAGGCAGGCGTGTTGATGGTCAGACTGCCAGCATCCAGACTCTTGCTGTAGCCCGGCTCGAACTGGGCGGCGGCAAACTGCTCGGCTATGCTCCACTCACGGGTCTCGCCCCATTTGCCGTGTACCTGTTCCACATTACGGGTACTGACAATGGACTGATAGCGCAGATCAGGGTCGGCATTGGTGATGTCGAAAATGCGGCCATCGGCGGTTGCCAACTTGGTGGTATTGATGAAGCCTGCGGCATAAGCCACCGAGCCACCGCTAATGTCGAGCCTGGCGCCGGAATTGATGACGACGTCGCCACTCGCTGTCAACTGGATGTCGCCCCCGCTACCCAGCCTTTCCTGAATACCGCGCGAAATCCGCGCCACGGCACCGCTGCTATCGACGATGGTGCTGCCCTTGCGCAAATCGACGTGGACGGTCTGGCCACGCAACGGGCCGTCTTTCTGCACCGGCGAGTCGCGCAGTTCGAAGCTCTGCACCGAAACCTCGCCGACATTGCGGCTCATCGCCACCGGTACGTTGTCGTAGCCGGAGACATCGATGGTGGCACCGTTGTCGATATGAATACGCCCCGACTGGCCTTGCAGCGGCGTTTGTGGGCTGTTGGTTGCCGTCAGCCGGACATCGCCCGAAGGCGCAAAAATGCGGGAACCGCCTGCCATGCTGACGGTATGGCCGACGACGCCAATATGAGACTTGGGCTGGCGCTGCTCATCGATGGCCGAGCCACCCTGTTCGTCAGCCACGACTTCCGTCGTGCTGCCGCTAGCGAATGTCACGCTGGACTGGGTGCCCAGACCATCGTTCTGGTCTGTGGTTCGCGTGGTTCGGGTTGCGATCAGTTTGTTGCCGTCCCGACCCTGACCTTCCTGCGCCACCAGCCGGATCGAGCCGTTGACGTTCACCGAGGTGGTGGCGTTAATGCGGCCTTGCTGATTGACGGCGAAACCGGCCAGCGTGATGTTGCCCTGACGCACGCCGATGTCGCCAGTTTCAGCGTTGGTGACCTTGCCACCGGTTTCGACCTCGACCACCAGACCGGCGAATGGACTTTTATCATCGGCTGGCTGCAAATACACCTTGTCTTTGCTGGCAGCCAGGATGATCTGGCCTTGTTCGCCTGCCGTCAGCTTGCCCCGGTTTTCGATGGTGGGTGCCGCCAGGATGATGCGGCCTGCCTTGTCTACGCTGATTTTGGCACCGGCTTCGACCAGGATTTGGGTAGTGGCGTTGTCGAGCACGCCATCGATACCCAGCGCCGGTTTTCCGGTTTCGTCGAACACGCGGGTGATACCCCGGGTGAACGCTTCATCGGTGATATGCAGGGTGCTGGCCAAAAAGCTGTTGGTATCGACCACGGCATCCTTGCCGAAAATGAAGCCGTTGCGGTTGTACAGGTAAACCTGGCCGTTGGCGACGATCTGGCCGAGTATCCGGCTGGGGTCGGCCTGGCCGATGCGGTTGAGGGCGACCGAGGTGCTACCCGGCTGCTGGAAGCGCACAGTGTTGTCCTGACCGACGTTGAAGCTTTGCCAGTTGAGAATGGCGCGGTCGGTTTGCTGCTCGATGTGCAGGGTGTCGCCGACGATTTGCTGGGTAGCCATGCCCTGGGTTACGAAATTTGCATCGGGCACCGGCAGCACCGCCGAGTCTGCCTGCGCCAGCGGCGCAACCAGCACACTGCCTGCCACGACGATGCGCACCGCCGCTGTCAGTGGCTTCAGGTGAAACCGGGCATCGGACATCGGATTGGATACTGGATTTGCCTTGCTGACCATGCTGTTGCCTCTGGCTGTCTGGGTTAATCGTCACATTTCGTGGCAACCCGGCCATCTTGCAGCACAAGACCCTTAGGCTTTCCGTCCCCGCCTCACGGCGGGTTTGGCAACTGTCGTTCAAAAAACCGGCGCGTTTGCGCCCCTCACCCTGCCCAATCCCTGAGGGAGAAGAGAACTCACCCCCCCACGCTCTGCGCCCCTCGTTCCCACGCTCCGCGTGGGAATGCATACCGCGCCCCATCCATCACACAGCACCTGGTGTATCAGGCCCGGTATGGGGTCCCACGGAGACCGTGGGAACCAGAGACCAGAGAAACTCTAAAACTCGCCCGCAATCGAGAAATGCAGGCGCGGGTCACCGCTGCTGACCGGCGCAAGCGTGGTGAACGGCACACCCACATCAAAATTGCCGACCAAATGCTTCATGACCTTGAAGCGCAAACCCACACCGGCACCCGTCAGCACATTGCCGCTGACATTGCCCGGCAGGGCATGCTTGATCCAGCCCTGGGCAGCGTCGACAAAGGCCAGCAGCTTGAGATCGTTGACGTAATCCCAGTCTGCCGGGGCCAGATGCGGTGAATAAAGCTCCAGCGAGCCGAACACGGCGTCGTCGGCCAGTGCCTGGGTTTCGAAATAACCGCGCACGTTTTGGTCGCCACCCAGCGAGAACTGTTCGTTGGCGATCAGAGGACTGTCGGAAATCTGGCCGGAGAACCGCGCCACCAATTCCATGTCGGCAGGCAAGGTGTGTTGATGCTTGAGGTTACCGACCAGATAGGCGTAATTGGATCGGGCCAAAAATCGCCTGTTCTCGAACTGTTCCTGATCGTTGCCCAGACCGCGCACAGAAAAACGGGCACCGGCATCGAAGGTGGTCAGCGACGACGAGCCGCGCAGTGTGCCGCCGTACTGCAACATGAATGGCAGATAGGCCACTGGCGATTTCATGGTGTCGGCACCGAGCAGCATCAAATCTTCCTTGAAGTCTTTGTAATCGACACCGGCGGTAAAGCTGTGGAAGTAATCGTCAAGCGCCTTCAGCGGCTTGACCAGGCGGGCACCGTAAATCCTACCGGCACCAATGACCTGCATGGCGCTAAGAGCAGCGGTCGAATTGAAGCTGACGGCATACAGCGCCAGCCGGGCATCGGAATCAAACACAGGCATGGCATAAGTGCCCGCCCAGACATCGACCTCGCTGGCCTTTTCGGGTGATACCTGATACATCAGCGAGGCGCTGTGCATGCGTTGCCACAGGTTGTCGTAGCGCAGCGAGTTGACCAGACGCAGGCGTGTGGTATTGGGCACGTTACGACCGTTGAGTTCGACCTTGCCGTGTACCGGTATCTCATCCTTGACTTTGAGATCGACCTCTAGCGTGCCGGGAGTTTCACCGGCCCGCAGCACCGGCACGATCTGGCGGTCGGGGCTGGCCATGGCCAGCTCGGCGAGCTGTTTTTGCATGCGGGGAAAATTGGGCACATTGCCTTCGGCAAGCTCCGGGACGGCGGCGATGATGCGGCCTTGGTCGAAATAGCGCGCATCCTTGACCCTGAGCCTGGCAACCTTGCCTTCGACGACTTGCAGATAAACCACGCCTTCCCTGACATCTTGTTCAGGAATGTCGACGGCCACGGTTTGATAGCCCTTGGCGCGGTACAGCTCTTCCAGGGCGGTGCGCGCGGCTTCGACGTTATCTATGCTTTTTTTCGGCCCCAGGAACGGGTAGATGGTGCGTTCGAGCTGGTTTTTGTCGAGCAGGGTGTTGCCCTTGACACGGAGTTCGAACAAATCAAAGGTTGCCGGTGCCTGCTCACCTACGCTGGCCTCGGCAGGCTGTGCCTGCTGGGTGTCGGCCTCGATTTCCATTTCGACGTCCTGACTCCAGACGTTGCCGATCGGGATGAGCACACAGCACGCCGCCATCAAGGCTGATTTTGTCCACCGGGTATCGATTGACAACATGTATTGGATATTCCACGAAAAACGGTTTTCCCA
>Ga0006715J51105_101250_pt1 | contig 13464 bp, 14 predicted proteins | sample SubbioQV12_AUG13_FD_51105 | JGI IMG/M metagenome (IMG submission 51105) | reverse complement strand
GCCAAACGCTCCGGTGCTCGGCGCGGCATACGGGATTGAGGTCGCACCACTTCCGGCGTCTCTTGAAAATAGCTTGAGCAATAATCTGACAAAGTAGAATTAAACAGTCGAGTCATGCAGCCAGGCATCGAGTGTGCGGATTAGTTCGCTGTGTTGCAGCGTTTGTTGTTCCTGTTCGATGCGCAGCGACTTGAGCGCCACGCTGTCATGCGCGGCTTCATCGTCGCCGATGATGATGGCCCAGGCCGCACCGGATTTGTCGGCTTTCTTGAATTGGCTTTTGAAGCTGCCGCCACCGCAGTTGACCTGCAATTTCAGTTCGGGCAGGGCATTGCGTAAACGTTCCGCCAGGATGAGGCCCACACGTTCGGCACGTTCGCCGACACGGATCAGGTAGGCATCAGTCACGGGCGCCAGGGCGACATGGCCGGATTGCTCGATCAGGGCGAGTATGCGTTCCATGCCCATGGCGAATCCAATGGCATGATTGGCCTTGCCGCCCAGTTGCTCGATGAGGCCGTCGTAGCGACCACCGGCGCAGATCGTGCCTTGCGAACCCAGTTGGTCGGTCACCCATTCGAATACTGTTTTGCCGTAGTAATCCAGGCCGCGCACCAGGCGGGTGTTGAGCGCATAGCGGATGCCGAGGTCGTCGAGCATGGCTGTCAATTGGTTGAAATGGGCCAGGCTGTCGTCGCCCAGGTGATCCAGCAATACCGGCGCCTGGCTCAGAATGGCCTGCATATCGGGATTTTTGCTGTCGAGTATGCGCAGCGGGTTGCTGTCGAGTCGGCGACGACTGTCGTCATCGAGCAGGTCGAGATGCTGCTGGAAATAGTCCACCAACTTGCCGCGATAGGCCAGGCGCTCCTCACTGGTGCCCAAGGTGTTGAGTTGCAGTTCCACCTGATCGCGGATGTCGAGTGTGCGCCACAGGCGCTCGGTCAGCGCTATCAGTTCGGCATCGACATCGGGGCCGGGCATGCCGTAGGTTTCGACACCCAGTTGGTAGAACTGGCGGTAGCGGCCTTTTTGCGGACGTTCGTGGCGGAACATCGGGCCGTAATACCACAGACGGTGCGATTGGTTGTGCAGCAAGCCGTGTTCCAGACAGGCGCGCAGGCAACCGGCGGTGCCTTCGGGGCGCAAGGTCAGTGAGTCGCCATTGCGATCATCGAAGCTGTACATTTCCTTTTCAACGATGTCGGTGACTTCGCCGATCGAGCGTTTGAACAATTCGGTTTTTTCGACGATGGGCAGGCGGATTTCCTGATAGCCATACGCCGCCAGAATCTGTCTGGCCTGGTTTTCCAGCCAGTGCCAGTGCGGCGATTGTTCGGGCAGAATGTCGTGCATTCCGCGTATGGCCTGAATTTGTTTTGCCATGGTGTTCGGGTTGTGCCTATGAGTAGATGGTTTTAGTGACTAATGTTACGCAGTAGCTTCGGATAAAGGTTCATTGAGCGATATCGATACAAGGTATCGCTACCGCGATGCTGTTTTTAAGTCGGTTCCCGGACCGACAGCCGGATTACTTTTCTTTGCTTGTCCAAAGGAAAGTAACCAAAAGAAAAGACCCCCGGTATTCCGTCTTTTCCTGCGCGTCTCGCATTTGGCGAGGGTTTTCGGAAGGGGCTTCCTGCCCCTCCGAAAACGAGCGGCATCCCTGCGGGCTGTTCTCGACAAATGCTGCGATGCCCGGGGCGGAATAACGGGGCAAAACCGCCACTGTGTAGATTGAGTGGGCTGCTGGCAAGTTTTGTTGCGTAACAATCAGTTTAGTGATTGGGTGCGGCCCGGATGTCTTGCGCTTCGCGCGAGGCGGGAAAATCGTTCAGCAACTGTTGTTTGTACTCGTCGGCCAGCGTGGCGTTACCCAGTGCGCGTTCGGTCTGAAAACCCAGCCACAGGGTTTCCGCCGTGTGTTTCGCTATTGCGAGATAACGCTGCAAAAACGCCCGCGCCGACATGAATTGCTGGTTGGCGTAGCTGATTTTCAGCATTTCCAACAAGGAGGGTGCGTAGTCCGCGTTGGCATTGAGCGCCTGGCGAAAGAAATCCTCGCCGCGCTGGCGATCGTTTTGCTGGATGAAGCAAAGCCCCATGTTGGTCAGTGCAATCCAGGGGCGCGGATTGACCGGGCTGGCTAACGCCTCCTGCAACAGGTTTTTGCCTTTTTCGACATCGTTCCGTTCGCACAGCAAACGCCCGTAATTGCTTTTGATGCTGGTGTTCTCCGGGTCGCGTCGCAAGGCCGAACGATAGTAGTCGGCGGCTTCGTCGTAATCCTTGATGCGCTCGAACAATATGGCCAGCGCGTTGTGTATGTCGGCGTTGCCTGAATCCTGGCTGAGTGCAGCTTCCAGCTTTTCCTGGGCGACATCGATCATGCCCATTTCCAGATAACGCACCCCCAACTGGAGATTGAGCTGGGCTTTTTCGGCATTGGATTTACCGTCGGTCAGCCGGGATGTCAGGTTACAGCCCGCAAGCAAGGCGCCAAGCAGCGTAGCCGTCATCCAGTGTATCGGGCGTTTATCCTGCATGTGAGCTGGCCTGCATCGCTTGCAGTTTGATGTGGCGGCGGCTTTTGTCCTGAACCTGGCCAACCAGTTGGCCGCAGGCGGCATCGATGTCGTCGCCACGGGTTTTGCGGATGGTGGTGACGATGCCAGCGTTGTGCAAACTGTCGCGAAAACGCAGGATGGTCGCGGCATCCGAGCAGCGGTAGTTCGATTGCGGAAACGGATTGAATGGAATCAGGTTCACCTTGGACGGCACGTTCTTCAGCAGTTTTATCAGCGTGGCAGCATCGGCCAGCGTGTCGTTGATGCCATCCAGCATGACGTATTCGAAGGTGATGTGTTTGCGTGGGCCTAGTCTGGCGTAGTCGCGGCAGGCGGCCATCAATTGTTTCAGTGGATACTTGGTGTTGATCGGCACCAGTTGGTTACGCAGTTCGTCGCTGGCCGCATGCAGCGATACCGCCATGCTGACATCGCACACTTCGCTCAAACGCTGCATGGCCGGTACGATGCCCGAGGTACTGATGGTGACCCGGCGCTTGGACAGGCCGTAGGCAAAGTCATCCATCATCAGATTCATTGCGGCGACGACATTGTCGAAATTGAGTAGCGGCTCTCCCATGCCCATCATGACGACATTGCTGATGCGGTGTTCCGGTCCCAGTCGCTGTTGAGCCAAAAAAAGTTGACCAATGATTTCGCCGGTGGACAGGTTGCGGTTGAAGCCTTGTCGCGCGGTCGAGCAAAAACTGCACGCCAGGGCGCAACCCACCTGCGACGACACACACAATGTGGCGCGGCGTTGTTCCGGGATGAAGACGGTTTCGACACGATTGCCGCAGTGCATTTGCACTGCCCATTTGCAGGTGCCGTCGCTGGCCAACTGTTCTTCGACGATAGTCGGCGTCTTAATCGTGCAATGCTGGGTCAGATAGCTGCGCAGAGATTTGCTCAGGTTGGTCATCTGGTCGAAATCGACCACACCTTCCTGATGTATCCATTTCAAAATTTGCGTTGCGCGAAACGGCTTTTCGCCGATTCCGGCAAAAAAAGGCTTGTAAGCCTTTTCTGTCGAAATCGAGCAGATTGATCGGCGCCGGATCAACGGATGCGGTCGCAGAGTTCATCAGACGAGAAGAAGTAAGCAATTTCCTGCGCAGCAGTGTCGGGACCGTCGGAACCGTGTACGGCGTTTTCGTCGATGCTGACGGCGAAGTCGGCGCGTAGGGTGCCGGGTGCAGCGTCTTTCGGGTTGGTGGCGCCCATCAGCTCACGGTTTTTCACAACCGCATTCTCGCCTTCCAGTACCTGGGCGACGATGGGGCCGGAGATCATGAATTTGACCAGGTCGTTGAAGAACGGGCGTTCCTTATGGACGGCGTAGAAGCCTTCGGCCTGTTCCTGGCTGAGTTGCAGCATTTTCGATGCAACGACGCGCAAACCGTTTTTTTCGAAACGGCTGACGATTTCCCCGATCACGTTTTTGGCAACGGCGTCCGGCTTGATGATGGAGAAAGTGCGTTCTATGGTCATGTGGTAACTCCTTGATGAGGTTGGAAAAAATAGTAACTATTCAGCGAAAATCACTGGATATGCATTCCCACGCAGAGCGTGGGAACGAGGATATGATGATGCCACCGTAGGGGCAGGCCTTGTGCCTGCCCAAAAAATGCTTGTGCCTGCCCAAAAAATGCTGGGGCAGGCACAAACTGGGCAACCACAAGGGTTGCCCCTACATCAGGGTTGCCCCTACATCTGGTTTAACCAAAAATAAAACCTTACAAACCGTTAGATAGATAGTTTTTCGGCTTGGCGATCACCGCCGTAAATCCAGTTGACCAGCATGCGGGTGCCGGTGATGGCGGTGAACATCGAGGTCAGAATGCCCAGCGACAGCACTACGGCAAAGCCTTTGACCGGGCCGGTGCCAAAACCGAACAGCAACAGGGCGACCAGCAGGGTGGTGATGTTGGAGTCGAGTATGGTGGCGAAGGCTTTTTCGTAACCGAGGAATATGCTGGTCTGCGGGCTGTTGCCGTTACGAATTTCTTCGCGTATGCGTTCGTTGATGAGGACGTTGGCATCGACCGCCATGCCCAGGGTCAGCACGATGCCCGCCATGCCTGGCAGTGTCAGTGTGGCTTGCAGCAGCGACAGAATTGCCGTCAGCAATACCAGGTTGAAAATCAGGGCAAAGTTGGCAATCAAGCCGAATACACGGTAGTAAACGGCCATGAACGCCACGACCAGCAGAAAGCCGATGTTGATCGACATCATGCCCTGGTCGATATTGTCCTGGCCCAGGCTGGGGCCTATGGTGCGTTCTTCGATGATTTCAACCGGTGCCGCCAGGGCGCCGGCGCGCAGCAACAGTGCCAGGGTGCGGGCTTCCTCCGGGCTGTCGAGACCTGTGGTCTGGAAGCGTTTGCTGAAGGCGTCGCGTATCGTGGCAACACTGATGACTTTCTCGACTTTTTCCTTGTGCAGAACGCGCTGACCATCGACCATCCGGCTTTCGGATTTGTATTCGATGAAGACGACGGCCATGGGTTTGCCTATGTTTTCTTGGGTGACCTTGCCCATTTTTTTGGCGCCTACACTGTCCAGTGTGATGAACACAGCGGGGTGGCCGTCCTGATCCATGCCGGAGGAAGCGTCGGTGATTTGGTCGCCGGTGACGATGACGGCGCGTTTCAGCAATACCGGCGCACCGTTCTTGTCGTAGTACAAGCGGCTACCGGGTGGCACGTTGCCAGCGACAGCGGCCTGCACATCGTGTTCGACGTCGACCAGTCGATATTCCAGAGTGGCCGTCGTGCCCAGCAGTTCTTTGGCGCGGGCCGTATCCTGGACGCCGGGCAGTTGCACGACGATGCGGCTGTCGCCTTGTTGCTGGATGATGGGTTCGGCTACGCCCAGTTCGTTGACGCGGTTACGCAGCGTGGTGATGTTTTGCGCCAGTGCCGATTTCCTGATTTCCCTCAACTCACGTTCGGGGATGGTCAGGGTGAACTCATTGGCAGCGGTCGTAACCACGTCGAGATTGCGAAAGTCTTTGTTCAGCAAGTTGGTTGCGGCCATGCTGGCTTCTTCGTTTGCCAGCACGATGCGGATGCCATCGGCCTCTTTGCTGACCAGTTGATAGCGCACCTTGTTGTCGCGGAACGCGGTGCGGATGTCGTTGACATAACGCTCTTCCGCTTGTTTCAGCGCGGTATCCATGTCGACTTCCAGCAGAAAGTGAACGCCGCCGCGCAAGTCCAGACCAAGATACATGGGCTCGGCGCCGATGGCTCTCAACCAGGCCGGTGTGGCGGGCGCCAGATTCAGCGCCACGGTGGCCTGGCCGTAGAGTTTTTCTCGCAGCAAGTCAGCGGCTTTGAGCTGGTCATCGGTGGTATTGAAACGCGCCAGAATGCGCCCGTCCTTGAATTCGAAGGCCTTCAACGGAAACCCGGCGTCCTTGATGAGTGCGGCAACACTATCGGCCTGCCGCTGTTGTAACGGATTGGCGGTATTGGAAGCCAGTTGTACGGCGGGATCGTTGCCAAAGATATTCGGCAACGAGTAAAGCGTACCGGCTACCAGAACGATAATCACCAGAAGATTCTTCCAGAGCGGGAAATGGTTTTGCATGGCTAATTGTTTGAGTTGTTTAGTCCGTTAATCGCAAAAAAAGGGGGGGTGCAGGCGGGCGGCAGAGTGGGTCAGGACGAGTCAGGCTTTGGCTTTGCCGGCGGATTTATAGGTGCCTTTGGGCATCATGTTGGCAACGGCGTGGCGTTGAACCTGGATGAAACTGTTGTCGCCGACTTCCAGTTTGACGAAGTTATCGTCCAGCTCGATGACTTTGCCCAGGATGCCGCCGGTGGTGACGACTTCAGAGCCTTTGGTCAGTGCGGCCAGCATTTGTTTCTGTTCCTTGTTGCGTTTGGATTGCGGACGAATGAACAGAAAATAAAAGAAAAGCAGAATGGCCAGGGGAAACAGCATGGCTTCGATGCCTGGCTGTGGCGAGGCGGGTGCGGCGGCTTGTGCCATGGCGTCGGAAATCAAAAAACTCATCGTATTCCTCGTGTGATCGTCATGTTTGGGATGTTTGGGCCTTGGATGCTTAGGGCGGCCCGAAGGGCGGCCATTATGCCACAGTCACAGGCGCTGACGTATGTCGCATTACCTTGGCAAGCGGTTACGGGTGAGTGTGGCCTATGGCTGCGCCCAGACTGACCGGTGTCCCGGCTGATAGCGCGCTGTCCCACTCAATGGCGTTGTCGCCGAACAGAACGATAATGGTGGAACCCATGTTGAAGCGGCCCATTTCTTCGCCCTTGGCCAGCACCGGCGGGTTGTCGGGATAGCGCCAGCAGCGTGCATCGGCAATACTGGGCGGGGTGACGACGCCGTGCCAGACGGTTGCGATGCTGGACACGAAGATGGCGCCGACCAGCACCAGGGCCATGGGGCCGTTTTCGGTGTCGAAGATACACACCACCCGCTCGTTTCTGGCAAACAGATTGGGTACGTTATCGACAGTGATGGCGTTGACGCTGAACAATCGACCGGGAATGTGGATCATCTCGCGCAGCGTGCCGGTCAAGGGCATGTGCAGACGGTGATAATCCCTGGGTGACAAGTATATGGTGGCAAAGTGGCCATGCTTGAAGGTGGCGGCGCGTTGTTCGTCGCCACCCAGTAATTCGGTGGCGCTGTAGCGGTGGCCTTTGGCCTGGAAAATGCTGCCGTCTTCGATATGGCCCAACTGGCTGATCGCGCCGTCTGCCGGACAGGCGACAGCTGTTGGATCGGCAACCAGGGGTCTTGCACCTTCTTTGAGTTCGCGGGTGAAAAAAGCGTTGAAGCTCGGGTAGTGATCCAGGCTGGAGTGTTTGGCTTCCGTCATGTCGACGCCGTACAGGCGGATGATGAGTTTGATGAACAGGTTTTTCCACAACTGGTTTTCGCAGTGCGTCAGTCTGGACATCAGTTGCGACAGTGCATGATGAGGCAGCACGTATTGCGGCAAGACCGCGAGCAAGGTTTTCAGCGTCATGATAAAGATGAGTCGGGTGTTTTGCCGCTGATGAAGTAGGCAAAGGCAATGACCTCGGCAACGGCAACGTAAAGAGCTGGTGGAATATCCTCGCCGAGCGGCACCTGGGCCAGTATTCGGGCGAGTTCAGGTTGGTTCTGGAGCGGAACACCGTGTTTTTCCGCAATGGCCAGGATTTCCCGGGCGGCAATGCCTTCGCCTTTGGCGGTGACCTTGGGGGTGTTTTTGCCGTCGTACTGGAGTGCGACGGCAATATCGCTGGTGTAAAAGGTTTTGCCGCTCACGGCAGGTTGACCAACTCGGGTGCCTGCCAGTCCGGCTTGCGGTGTTCGGCAATCACCGTGGTGTAAATGCCGCCGCGAACGTTGAATTCGGCCCGCAAACGCATGAAGTTGGGGGCAATGGCGGCGACGATGTGGTCGAGAATTTCATGGGTGACAGCCTCGTGGAATGCACCGCGTTCGCGGAAAGTCCACATGTACAGCTTCAGCGATTTCAGCTCGACGCATAACTGATCGGGCACGTATTCGATGATGAGTTTGGCAAAATCCGGTTGGCCGGTCAGCGGACACAAACAGGTGAATTCAGGGATGTCGATGCGCACGGTAAAGTCGCGGGCAGGGCGTGGATTGTCGAACGTGGCGAGGTTTGAGCTGGGCTGGGTGGTCATGGGGTTTGAATCAGGAATAGAGGCTGATGTGGATGTGCCAACGCAGGGGCTGCCTGCATGTTGGCGCGGGATTTTATCAGTTATCGCGCACGGCCATGCGTGTCAGGTATTTTCTGGCTGCCACGGTCGCCGTGGGAACCCATACTGGGCGAGCACGAAATCCGGTTCTTCGAGTCCGGTCTGCATTCCTTTGCTGCGCGTGGCGACGAGGAACGGCTTTCGCCCATAGTCCTCGTGGTTTTTTTGTCGTGGGCCTTGGTCTACAATCGCCGCGCTTTATTGAATGTTCATTTTGGAGGATGACAATGGCTGAATTTAGACGCTACAAATGCAAGACCTGTGGTCATGTTTATGACGAAGAGAAAGGCGATCCGCGCAACGGTGTGGCGCCGGGTACCCGCTGGGAGGATGTGCCGGACGATTGGTGTTGTCCCAAGTGTGGCGCGGTAAAGTCGATGTTCAGCTTGATGCGTTGAACAGGCGGGTAGCGCACAGGCTCCTTTCGAACGGGGCACAAAAACAAAGGGCGCCACGGGCGCCCTTTGTCGTTTCAGCGGCCTAGTTTGCGCCGGATGAATGCCACGATGTCGTCGAATGCAATGTCCTGGCTTTCCGGATCGTTTCGGCCCTGATATTCAGCCATGCCGCTATCGAGGCCGCGATCACCGATGACGATGCGGTGCGGAATGCCGATCAGTTCCATGTCCGAGAACATGAAACCGGCGCGCACCTTGCGGTCATCGAGCAATGCGTCGATACCGGCGTCGAGCAGGTTGCGGTACACGGTTTCGACCGTGTCCTGCAAACGATCCGACTTGTGCATGTTCATCGGGCAAATAGCCACTTCGAACGGTGCCAGTTCGTCCGGCCAGAGGATGCCGCGTTCATCGTGGCCCTGCTCGATGGCAGCGGCCACCACGCGCGAAATGCCGATGCCGTAACAGCCCATCAGCATGACCTGGTTTTTGCCGGCTTCGTTGATGATGCTGGCATTCATGGCGGCGCTGTACTTGCTGCCGAGCTGGAAGATGTGGCCAACTTCGATGCCACGGGCGAGCGTGATGTTGCCCTGGCCATCCGGGCTGGGGTCGCCTTCGACGACCAGGCGCAGATCGGCGATGTGCGCGGGTAATGGCAGATCGCGTTGCCAGTTGACGCCTTGGTAATGCTTGCCGTCCTGATTGGCGCCGCAGATGAAGTCGGCCATGACGGCCACGCTGTGATCGGCGATGACCGGTATGGTCAAACCGATGGGGCCGATCGACCCTGGTTTGCAGCCGCAGGCCGCCACGATGTCTTCATCACTGGCAAATTGCAGCGGCGAGACGATGCCGGGCAATTTTTCGGCCTTGATGGGGTTGAGTTCGTGATCGCCGCGCAGCAGCAAGGCAGCCAGCGTGGCGTTTTCAGCTTTGACGATCAGGGTTTTGAGGCATTGTTGCGGTTGAACGCCAAAAAACCGGCTGACGTCCTCGATGCTGCGCTGGTTGGGGGTGTCGGCCAGCGTCAGGCTCTGAGCCGGTGCCGGGCGCTCGATCGAAGGCGGCAGGGCTTCGGCTTTTTCGATGTTGGCGGCGTAGTGGCTGGTATCGGAAAAGGCGATGGCGTCTTCACCGGAATCAGCCAGTACGTGAAATTCATGCGATACCGCGCCGCCAATGGCACCGGAGTCGGCCATCACTGCGCGGAATTTCAGGCCGAAGCGATTGAAGATGTTGCTATAGGTCTGGTACATCACGTCGTAGGTTTGTTGCAACGATGCCTGGTCGAGGTGGAAGGAATAGGCATCTTTCATGATGAATTCACGAGAACGCATGACGCCGAAGCGCGGGCGGATTTCGTCGCGAAATTTGCTCTGGATTTGATAGTAGGTGATGGGTAACTGCTTGTAGCTTTTCAGTTCGGCCCGCGCCAGATCGGTGATGATTTCCTCGTGCGTGGGGCCAAGGCAGAAGTCGCGATGGTGGCGATCTTGCAAGCGCGCCAGCTCAGGGCCGTATTTGTCCCAGCGCCCGGTTTCCTGCCAGAGTTCCGCCGGTTGCAGTGCGGGCATCAACACTTCCAGTGCGCCGACCTTGTTCATTTCCTCGCGGGTGATGCGCTCGACCTTGCGCAGCACTCGCAGCCCCAGCGGCAGCCAGGTGTAAATACCGGCGGCCAGTTTGCGGATCAGCCCTGCGCGTATCATCAGTTTGTGGCTGGCGATTTCGGCATCGGCCGGTGTTTCTTTGACGGTGCTGAGCGGGAATTGGGATGTGCGCATGGTGGTTGGTCGGGGTTGGGCAAAAGGCGGCGATTTTAAGGGGCGCTGGCGTGGTGATTTTGCAGCTTGGTGGTTTCGAATGACTTGAATTGCTTGCAGCGGGAGGCGTCTGTTCGGTCTACGCGCTGCCTTTCGGATGTCAGCTCACATGGCATTGCCATCCGAAACGTGTTGTCGTCAGACCAGGGTTCGGGCTTTGCTGAAGGCATCCCGGAAATCGATGTATACCGGTTCATCGGTTTCCAGCAGTGACTTCAACAATTCATGTTGCAGTTTGTATTTCACGTTGCCGACTGCCAGGGCGCCGACACCGACCGCGCCTGCCGATTCAGTGGCCGTGGTCAGTGGCTCTGCCATGGCATTGACATCGATGCCTTCGATTCCGGATGGCGGCACGGCGTTGACGTCGCCCGCGACTTTCAGGCGCCTGGCTTGCGCCAGAACCGCCGCATTCAATACCCGGATACCGGCTTTCGCCGTGCAGAATACGATGTCGGCATCGGCGATCAGCGCGATTTTTTCGCTGTCGTTATGGGCTACGGCACCGGAGAGTTTGGCACCGAAACGGCGGCTGTACTGTTTGGCGGCATCGTTGGCGCTGTCGACCGACAGGTGATCGACCAGTACCGTGTCGGCACCGGCCAGCGATGCAATGACGCCGGTGGCGATGCCGACGGGGCCGGTGCCGCCAAACACCAAGGCCTTGCTGCCTGCAAGTGCGCCGCCGTGTTGGTCCTTGAGTGCTTTTTCGACGCAGGCAACCAGGGCCGCTGCGGTGGTGAAGGCGCCGCTGGGGTCGGCGAATACCGATATTTCGAACGGTGGCACCATGGCCGGTTTGGCGGCTTGCAACATGTCGACTGCCAGTCCCATGTCGCGGCCACCGATGAAAATCGCGGTTTTCTTGATGCCGGACGGGCTGCGCGAAAAAATTGCATCCTGGGTCAGGTGGTGAATGCTTTCCAGTTTTACGTTGGAGTAGGGCACCAAAACATCGAAACCGGCATCGAGCGCCATGTTGATGTCAAACGGGCTGTTGTTCGGCATTGGGTCGAACATGTGAAGTATGCTGCGTTTCGGCATGGTTATCTTACCCTCGTCGTTGGGTGAGCTTTGCGGTTTACAGAACGCACTAATTAGCTGTTTTAATGAATTCACGCGCGACTTCGAAAGCGTGTTCAAAATGCAGGAAAAGTGCTTTGTCGCTTTCCAGCATGCGCTTCAGCAACCGACTTTGTGCCTGGTATTTGATGTTACCGATCGCCAGGGCGCCGATACCGACCGCGCCACTGTTCGAGCCTTCCAGCGGCTTGCCATTGTCGAACGCATCCAGGCCAGCGATACCGGCAGGGGGTACGGCATTGACGTCGGCGGCCACTTTCAGTTGCGGCGCCGCGGCAATCAATTCGGCGCTGAGTAGTTCGATGCCAGCGGCGCCGGTCGCAAACACGATGTCGGCGGTTTTCATGTACTCGGCCTTGTCGGCATCGGCACCGGCGCTGATGTCGATTTTGCCGTCGCCAAATTCATCGTTGCAAAGTTCCGCCGTGCGTTGCGCCTTGTCGAGTTGACGGCCAATGATGCGGACATGGGCGCCGGCTTGCGCGGCGATGACGGCGGCTACCTGGCCAACAGGGCCGGTGCCACCCAGGGCCAGAACGGTCTTGCCTTGCAGTGTGGTGTCGAATTTGTCGGCCAGTTCTCTTTCAACGGCGGCAACCATGCCGGCTGCCGTGGTGAAGGCACCGCTGGGGTCGGCGAATACCGATACTTCGAACGGCGGCACCATGGAGTTTTTCGCGGTTTTCAGCATATCCATGGCTTGTTTGGTTTCACGGCCACCGATGAAGATTGCGGTACGCAACAAGCCTTTGGGGCTGCGCGAAAAGATGGCGTCCTGAACCAGGCCGCGAACTTCGCTGGGTTCGACATTGATGTACGGCACGGCCGAAATCCAGCCGGCATCCATGGCCATGTTGACGTCGAAGGGACTCAGGTTTTTCGCTGTGGTCAGCATGTGTAGGATGAAAGGTTTTTCCATTGGCTTATCTCTTAAGGTTCGTGTCTGTCGTTGAGTAAGAAAGATGATTTTTCGATAGCCGCTTCCGAAGGGGAGGGGGGGCAGCTTTACTATTTGAGTTTGTCCGTTACATGCGGTGCGATGGCGTGATACATCAGTTGATGCATTTTGAGGTTGCCGACGATGATGTTGCCGGATTGCAGATATTTGTCGTTGAACGAAAAATCGGTGGCGACACCGCCTGCTTCTTGAATCAGCAATACACCGGCCGCGATGTCCCATTCCTTGACGCCGATTTCCCAGTAGGCATCGAGACGGCCACAGGCCACATAGGCCATGTCCAAGGCAGCGGCCCCGGCGCGGCGTATGCCGGCAGTGTCGCCGCAAACGCTGCGGAACATGCCGAGATAGGCTTCGATGTGCTCCATGGTTTTGAACGGGAAACCGGTGCCGATCAGGGCGCCACGCAGGCTGTTCTGTTTGCTGACGCGGATGCGGCGATTGTTCAGCATGGCGCCGCCACCGCGTTCGGCGGTGAATAATTCGTCACGATGCGGGTCGTAGATGACGCCAATTTCGAGTTTGTTTTTCAGTTTCAGCGCAATCGAAACGGCGTAATGCGGAAAACCATGCAGGTAGTTGGTGGTGCCGTCGAGCGGGTCGATGATCCACACATAATCGTTACCTTTATGTTCGCCGCTTTCTTCCGCCAAGATGGCGTGGTCGGGGAAGGCCGTGCGCAGGACTTTGATGATCTCCTGCTCGGCCATGCGATCGACTTCGGATGCGTAGTCGTTGCGGCTTTTTTGAGCGATGGCGAGTTTGTCGAGATTCTGCGCGGAGCGTTGAATCAGGTCGCCAGCATTCCGCGCAGCGCGGATGGCGATGTTGAGCATCGGATGCATAGTGCGGATTGGAAATGAGCCAAAACAGAAC
>Ga0006715J51105_100424_pt1 | contig 14857 bp, 25 predicted proteins | sample SubbioQV12_AUG13_FD_51105 | JGI IMG/M metagenome (IMG submission 51105) | reverse complement strand
CTGGTTGATCTGCTTGCGTCCCTGCTCGCCTTCCTTCTTGAGCTGCGCAAGATGCGGCGACACCGTCGTCATCAGCTGAATGATGATCGACGCGGAAATGTACGGCATGATCGCGAGGGCGAAGATCGCCATGCGGCCAATCGCACCGCCCGCAAACATGTCGAACACGCCGAGAAGGCCGGACTGCTGCTGGCTGAATACCTGCGCAAGCGCAATGGGGTCGATGCCGGGCAGAGGAATATAGGTGCCCAGGCGATAGACGATGAGCACACCCAGCGTGAACCAGATGCGCTTCTTCAACTCGGTCGCCTTGGAGAAGGCCGCGAAGTTGAGGTTCGCTGCGAGCTGTTCAGCCGCTGATGCCATTCATCTCACCTTGTCGCCCGGACATCCGGCCCGCAGGAATGAACTCTTGATTACTCTGCCGCTTTGGCCTTCGGCTCGATCACGGTGACGGAGCCGCCCGCCTTCTCGACCGCTGCCTTGGCACCGGCCGAAGCACCCGCGACTTCGAAGTCGAGCTTCGTATTGAGCTCGCCGCTGCCCAGGAGGCGCACGCCATCCTTCGCACGGCGGATCACCCCGGCGGCAACGAGAGCGGCCGCATCGACCTTTGCGCCCTTCGCAATCTTGCCGGCATCGACCGCAGCCTGAATGCGTCCGACATTCACGGCAACGAAATCGAGGCGGAACAGATTGTTGAAGCCGCGCTTCGGCAGGCGCATGTGGATCGGCATCTGGCCGCCTTCATAGCCCTTGATTGCCACGCCGGTACGGGACTTCTGACCCTTCACACCACGGCCGCCAGTCTTGCCCTTGCCGGAGCCGATGCCGCGGCCCACGCGCATACGCGACTTGCGGGCGCCTTCGTTGTCGCGGATTTCATTCAGTTTCATCGTTCTGCCTCGCGAGCCTGGGGCTCAAAATTATGAATGCGTTCAGGCCTCGTCCACGACACGGACGAGATGGGACACCTTGCCGATCATGCCACGCACGGCCGGCGTATCCTCGAGCGTGCGGGTACGATGCATCTTGTTCAGACCGAGCCCGATCAGGGTCTCGCGCTGCGACGGCTCGCGGCGGAGCGGGCTGCCGATCTGCTGCACCGTCACCGTCTTGCCGGCGGTCTTTTTCGCTGCCATCGGTTTGTTCCTCTTGGCTTACTCGACGCCGGCTTCGGCAGCGGCGTCCGAACGGCGGCCAACGATCTCGCTGACCTTCTTGCCGCGGCGCGCCGCGACCATGCGCGGGCTCTGCTCATTCTTCAGCGCGTCGAAAGTCGCACGCACCATGTTGTAGGGGTTCGACGAACCGAGTGACTTCGCAACCACGTCCTGAACGCCGAGCGTCTCGAACACGGCGCGCATCGGACCGCCCGCGATGATACCCGTACCGGGAGGAGCGGCGCGAAGCACCACACGGCCCGCACCATGGCGGCCATCGACGTCGTGATGCAGCGTGCGGCCTTCGCGCAGCGGCACACGGATCATCGCGCGCTTTGCGGATTCCGTTGCCTTGCGGATCGCTTCCGGCACTTCACGCGCCTTGCCGTGACCGAAGCCCACACGGCCCTTCTGATCACCAACAACGACGAGTGCAGCGAAGCCAAAGCGGCGGCCACCCTTCACAACCTTCGCAACGCGGTTGATATGGACCAGCTTGTCCACAAACTCGCTGTCGCGTTCTTCGCGATCCCGATCCCGATCCCGGTCTCTGTTTTCCTTACGTGCCACAGCCAGTTTCCTTTAGAAGTTGAGACCGCCTTCGCGGGCGCCTTCGGCGAGCGCCTTGACGCGCCCATGATAGATGTATTCGCCGCGATCGAAGACGACATCGGTAACACCGGCCTGCTTCGCGCGTTCGGCAACGAGCTTGCCGACGGCCGACGCCGCATCGACATTCGCACCGGACTTCGCCTTCAGCCCCTCGTCGAGCGAGGAAGCCGCTGCGACGGTCACGCCGCGCGCGTCGTCGATCACCTGCGCATAGATATGCTTCGAGGACCGGAACACGGACAAACGGGGCCGGTTGGTCGAAACCCGCGCGAGCTTCGCGCGATTGCGCATGGCCCGGCGTTGAGTGAGGTTTTTCATCTTGCTCATGGCCTGGATCCGATCACTTCTTCTTGCCTTCCTTGCGGAAGATGTATTCGCCGGCGTACTTCACGCCCTTGCCCTTATAGGGCTCCGGTCCGCGATACGAGCGGATTTCCGCCGCAACCTGACCAACCTTCTGCTTGTCGATGCCGCTGATCACAATTTCAGTCGGCTTCGTGCACTTGATGTCGATGCCTTCCGGGATCGGGTAGAGAACTTCATGGCTGAAGCCGAGGTTCAGCTGAAGGTTCTTGCCCTGGATCGCCGCACGGTAACCGACGCCGTTGATTTCGAGCGTCTTCGAGAAACCTTCCGTGACGCCATCGACGAGGTTCTTCACCAGCGTACGCGACAGGCCCCACATGGCGCGGGCGCGCTGCGAGTCGTCGCGCGGCGACACCTTGATGCCTGCGTCGGTCTGCTCAACCGTCACATCGTCCACCAGAGTAAGCCGGAGCTCGCCCTTGGGTCCCTTTGCGATCACTTCCTGACCGCTCAGCGTCACCGTTGCTCCTTTGGGGAGCGCGATGGGGTACTTACCAATTCGCGACATGGTTCCTGTTTCCTGTCGTCTCGTGCCGGATGCCCTGCCCGTCTTAGAAGACGCGGCAGAGAACCTCGCCACCTACATTCTGTTCCCGCGCGGCCGCGTCGGACATGATGCCCTTCGGAGTCGAGAGGATCGAAATACCAAGGCCGTTATGAACCGTCGGCATCGTCTTGACCGACGAATAGACGCGGCGGCCCGGCGTGGACACACGCTCGATCATCTGAATAACCGGAGCGCCCTCGTTGTACTTCAGCTCGATTTCGAAATCGCTCTTGCCGCCCGGATATTCGACGCGCGTATAACCGCGGATGAAGCCTTCTTCTGCGAGCACATCAAGCACCCAGCCGCGCAGCTTGGAGGCCGGCGTGACCACCTTGCTCTTGCCGCGAAGCTGAGCATTGCGGATGCGGGTGATCATATCGCCAAGTGGATCGGTCATCGTCATTCGCGTGTCTCCTACCAGCTCGACTTCACCATGCCGGGGATCTGCCCGCGCGACGCAAGGTCACGAAGGGCGATACGCGACATGCGCAGCTTCCGGTAATAAGCCTTGCTGCGGCCGGAAACCTCGCAGCGATTGTGAACCCGGGTCTTCGACGAATTGCGCGGCAGCTCGGCCAGCTTGAGCTGCGCCTGGAAACGCTCTTCCATGGAGAGCGACTGATCCTTCGTCGCAGCCTTGAGCTTCGCGCGCTTGTTGGCGAACTTCGCCACCAGCTTCCGCCGCTTCTGATCCCGATTAATGGCGCTCTTCTTAGCCATTCAAACCTCCGTCGGTCTGCCCTGAGCAGACCAGAGAAAAAATCACTTCGTGAAGGGGAAGTTGAACTTGCGAAGCAGCTCGCGCGCTTCGTCGTCCGACTTCGCCGTCGTGCAAACGATGATGTCCATGCCCCAGACCTGATCGACCTTGTCGTAGTTGATCTCGGGGAACACGATGTGCTCCTTGAGACCCATGGCATAGTTGCCACGGCCGTCGAAGCTCTTCGCGTTCAGGCCACGGAAGTCGCGCACGCGCGGCAGCGCGATCGTGACCAGGCGGTCGAGGAACTCGTACATGCGATCCTTGCGGAGCGTAACCTTCACGCCGATCGGCATGCCGTCACGCAGCTTGAACGTAGCGATCGACTTCTTGGCCTTGGTGATGACCGGCTTCTGGCCGGCAATCGCCTGCAGATCCTCGAATGCGCTCTTGATCTTCTTGGAGTCGCCGACGGCTTCGCCAACGCCCATGTTGAGCACAATCTTGTCGAGCCGCGGAACCTCGAGCACGTTCTTGTAGCCGAACTGCTCGGTGAGCGCCGGGCGCACCTTCTCGAGGTACTGGGCCTTCAGCCGCGGAATATACTGAGCTTCAGCCATCGATCATCTCTCCCGACGCCTTGGCGAAACGGACCTTGCGGCCATCGTCCAGCGTCTTGAAACCAACGCGCGTCGCCTTGCCCGTCTTCGGATCCTGGATCGCGATATTGGACAGGTCGATCTTCGCTTCGCGCGACACGATACCGCCCGTCGTCGTCTGCGACGGCTTCTCGTGACGCTTCACCATGTTGACGCCCTGCACGAGCGCCTTGCTCTCTTTCGGGAAGACAGCGATCACATCGCCCTTCTTGCCCTTGTCCTTGCCGGTCAGGACGACGACCTTGTCGCCCTTTTTGATCTTCGCGGCCATTACAGCACCTCCGGCGCGAGCGATACGATCTTCATGTGGTTCTTGGCGCGAAGTTCGCGCGTCACCGGGCCGAAGATACGCGTACCGATCGGTTCGCCCTGATTGTTGATCAGCACCGCCGCATTGCGGTCGAAACGGATGACGCTGCCATCTGCACGGCGGATGTCCTTGGCGGTGCGAACGACGACCGCCTTCATGACGTCGCCCTTCTTCACCTTGCCGCGCGGGATCGCTTCCTTGATGCTGACGACGATAATGTCGCCGACGGAAGCGTACTTCCGCTTGGAACCGCCGAGCACCTTGATGCACATCACGCGGCGTGCACCCGAGTTGTCGGCAACCTCCAAATTGGTTTCTTGCTGGATCATGACTTCATCCGCCTTGCTCGGAACGGTTCCTCACCCCGGTTGGGATCAGGCTTCGTCCGTGTAAACTTCCCACTTCTTCAGTTTGGAGACCGGCCGGCACTCGCGGATCTTCACGGTGTCGCCGACTTTCGCCACATTGTTCTCATCATGCGCGTGGTACTTCTTGGAGCGGCGCACGATCTTCTTGAGGAGCGGGTCCCTGAAGCGGCGCTCGACATTCACCACGATCGTCTTGTCGTTCTTGTCGCTGACCACGACACCCTGAAGGATTCTCTTCGGCATTTCGGTATCCTCAGCCCTTCTTCGCTTCGGCGGCGCGCTGGTTCTGGATCGTCTTGATCCGCGCGATGTCGCGGCGCACCTGGCGCATCTGGTGAACCTTCTCGAGCTGGCCGCTCGCACCCTGGAAGCGCAGGTTGAACTGCGTCTTCTTCAGCTTGAGAAGCTCGTCCTCGAGCTGGTCCGGCGTCATGTCTCGTACTTCGCTGGCCTTCATGGCCTTACCCTTTCATTCGACCGTCAGCAGACGGGTTCGGATGCCTTTAAGCGTGTTCGCCCGGACGCGCCACGAAACGCGTCTTGATCGGCAGCTTTGCCGCGCCAAGGCGCAGCGCCTCTTCCGCGATCGCCAGCGGAACGCCGTCGATCTCGAACATGATGCGGCCCGGCTTAACGCGCGCCGCCCAGTATTCCGGCGCACCCTTGCCCTTACCCATGCGGACTTCGGTCGGCTTCGACGAAACCGGCACGTCCGGGAACACCCGGATCCACACGCGTCCCGCACGCTTCATGTGACGGGTGATCGCGCGGCGCGCCGCCTCGATCTGCCGCGCCGTGATACGGGCGGGCTCCTGCGCCTTGAGGCCGAAAGCCCCAAAGTCGAGATTCATTCCGCCCTTGGCCTTGCCATGGATACGGCCCTTGTGGGCCTTGCGGAACTTAGTGCGCTTCGGTTGCAACATGATCGAAACTCTCTTCGCTCAATTCAAAGGCGCTCAGGCGCGCTCTTCGCGACGCTGACGGCCACCGCCCTCGCCACCGCCCTCAAGGGCACGGCGTTCAGACGCCATCGGATCGTGCTCAAGGATCTCACCCTTGTAGATCCAGACCTTCACACCGCAGGTGCCGTAGGCGGTCTTCGCCGTCGCCACACCGTAATCGATGTCCGCGCGAAGCGTGTGCAGCGGCACACGGCCCTCGCGATACCACTCCGTGCGCGCGATTTCGGCGCCACCGAGACGGCCCGCGCAGTTGATGCGGATGCCGCCGGCACCAAGGCGCATCGCCGACTGCACGGCACGCTTCATCGCCCGGCGGAACGCCACGCGGCGCTCGAGCTGCTGTGCGATATTCTCCGCAACCAGCGTCGCATCGATCTCGGGCTTGCGCACTTCAACGATGTTGAGGTGCACTTCCGACGCCGTGATCTTGCCGATATCGCGGCGCAGCTTCTCGATGTCGGCGCCCTTCTTGCCGATGACGACACCCGGACGAGCCGTGTGGATCGTGACGCGGCACTTCTTGTGCGGGCGCTCGATCACGATCTTCGAGATACCGGCCTGCTTCAGCTGTTCCGAAAGCAGCTCACGGATCTTGATGTCTTCGTGCAGCAGCTGGCCGTACTCGTGACGGCCTGCGAACCAGCGCGAGTCCCAGGTGCGGTTGATGCCGAGCCGCAGACCGATCGGATTGACCTTGTGACCCATCAGGCTTGCTCCTCGACTTGACGCACAACGATGGTGATCTGGCTGAACGGCTTCTCGATACGGCCCACACGACCGCGAGCGCGCGCATGCCAGCGCTTCATGACCAGGTTCTTGCCCACATAGGCCTCGGAGACGATCAGATCGTCGACATCGAGGTCGTGGTTGTTTTCCGCATTGGCGATCGCGCTCTGCAGAACCTTCTTCACATCGCCCGCGATCCGCTTGCGCGAGAAGGTCAGGTCGGCGAGCGCCGTCTCGACCTTCTTGCCGCGAATGAGCTGCGCGACGAGATTGAGCTTCTGCGGGCTCACCCGGAGCATCCGGCCCACGGCCTGCGCTTCGTTATCGGGCAGGCGACGCTTGGTTGCAGCTTTGCCCATGATTTAGCCCTTCTTCGCTTTCTTGTCGGCGGTGTGGCCGTAGTAGGTGCGCGTCGGCGAGAACTCGCCGAACTTGTGGCCCACCATGTCTTCGGTCACGAGCACCGGAACATGCTTCTTGCCGTTATGCACACCGAACGTCAGTCCGACGAACTGCGGCAAAATCGTGGAGCGGCGGCTCCACATCTTGATGACTTCCTTGCGGCCCGAGGAACGCGTGGCTTCCGCCTTCTTGAGAAGGTAGCCATCCACGAAGGGGCCCTTTTTGAGCGAACGTGTCATGGTCGAGCTCCCTTAGCCCTTCTTCTGATGACGGCTGCGAATGATGAACTTCGCCGTCGCCTTGTTCCGGCGCGTCTTCTTGCCCTTGGTCGGCTTGCCCCAGGGGGTGACCGGATGGCGGCCGCCCGAGGTGCGGCCTTCGCCACCGCCATGCGGATGGTCGACCGGGTTCATCACCACGCCGCGAACATGCGGACGCTTGCCAAGCCAGCGATTACGGCCGGCCTTCGCGATCGTGATGTTCGAGTGGTCGGGGTTGGACACGGCACCGATCGTCGCCATGCAGGCGCCCGGAACCATGCGCTGCTCGCCCGACGAGAGACGGAGGAGCGCGTAACCCTGGTCGCGACCGACGAGCTGCACATAGGCCCCGGCGGAACGTGCGATCTGTCCGCCCTTGCCCGGCTTGAGCTCGACATTGTGAACGATCGTACCGACCGGAATATTCGCAAGCGGCATCGCATTGCCCGGCTTCACGTCGACGCGGTTGCCCGAGACAACCTGATCGCCCGCCGCGAGGCGCTGCGGCGCGAGGATATAGGCAAGCTCGCCATCCTCATACTTGATGAGCGCGATGAACGCCGTGCGGTTCGGATCGTACTCCAGCCGCTGGACCGTGGCCGGCATGTCGGCCTTGGTGCGCTTGAAGTCGATCAGGCGATAGCTGCGCTTGTGACCACCGCCACGGAACCGGACCGTCACGCGGCCAAGGTTGTTGCGGCCGCCGGACTTGGTCAGTCCTTCGGTAAGGCCCTTGACCGGCTTGCCCTTGTAAAGGCCGGAGCGGTCGACGAGCACGAGGCCGCGCTGCGCGGGGCTTGTCGGTTTGTACTTTTTCAGTGCCATCGTTCTAGGCTTCTCGCTTTAGAGGCCGGAGCCCGATCCTCAAAGACCAGTCGTCACGTCGATCGTATGGCCCTCTTCGAGGGTCACGATCGCTTTCTTGAAATCGCTCTGCCGTCCCGCAACGCCGCGGAACCGCTTCGTCTTGCCCTTCCGGTTCAGCGTATTGACCGCCTTCACCTTCACGTCGAAGAGCTTCTCGACAGCCTCTTTCACCTGAGGCTTCGTGGCGTTGGACGCCACCTTGAAAATGACCTGGTTCGCTTCCGAGGCCATGGTCGCCTTTTCGGTAATCACCGGCGACACGATGATGTCGTAATAACGCTCGTTCATTTGAAGCGAGCCTCCAGGCTTTCAACCGCGGCCTTGGTCAGCACGAGCTTCTCGCGCCGCAGGATGTCGTAGACGTTGATGCCCTGCACCGGCAGCACATCGACATTCGGAAGATTGCGCGCGGCCAGAGCGAAGTTTTCGTCCAGCTCCGCACCATCGACCACCAGAACCGAAGTCAGACCGAGCTTGGCGAAGGCTTCCTTGGCGTCCTTCGTCTTCGGTGCCGCCAGCTTGGCGTTTTCGAGAACGATCAGGCTGCCGCTCTTGGCCTTGCTCGACAGCGCATGGCGCAGCGCGAGCGCGCGGACCTTCTTCGGCAGATCGAACGCATGGCTGCGAACGACCGGACCGAAAGCCTTGCCGCCGCCGCGGAACTGCGGCGCCTTGCGGTCGCCATGGCGGGCACCACCCGATCCCTTCTGCTTCACGAACTTCTTGCCCGTGAGCGCGATTTCGGAGCGGCCCTTGGTCTTGTGCGTACCGGCCTGCCGCTTGGCAAGCTGCCAGGCGACCATACGATGCAGAATGTCGGCGCGCGGCTCGAGCGCGAACACCTCGTCCGTCAGATCGACGGAACCGGCCGTCTTGGCCTCAAGCGTTTGAACGTCGATCTTCATCACGCACCTTCCTTCGGAGCTTCGGCTTCACCGGCCGGCGCCTCGGCTGCCGCTTCAACGGCCCGAGCCGCGGCAACTTCGCCCTGACGGCGGAACGCGCCCGGAACCGGAACGCCTTCCGGCAGTTTGCTCTTCACCGCGTCGCGCAGCAGAACCCAGCCACCCTTGGAACCGGGCACAGCGCCCTTCACCATGATGAGGCCCTTCTCGACATCCGTGCGGACAACTTCGAGGTTCTGGGTCGTCACACGGGTCGCACCCATGTGGCCAGCCATCTTCTTGCCCTTGAAGACCTTGCCCGGATCCTGGTTCTGACCCGTCGAGCCATGGCTGCGGTGGCTGATCGACACACCATGCGAGGCGCGCAGACCACCGAAATTATGGCGCTTCATGACACCGGCAAAGCCCTTACCGATCGACGTGCCCGAGGCGTCAACATACTGGCCGGCAACGAAGTGATCGGCCGTGATCTCGACACCAACCTCAAGCAGGTTGTCCGGGCTAACACGGAACTCCGCGAGCTGAAGCTTCGGCTCGACCGAGGCGCGCGCGAACTGGGCGCGCTGCGCATTCGGCACGTTCTTGGCTTTCGCCCGGCCGACACCGAGCTGCACGGCCGTGTAACCGTTCTTTTCATCCGTGCGCTGGCTGACAACCTGGCAGTTGTCGAGCTTGAGCACCGTGACCGGAACATGACGCCCATCTTCAGTGAAGAGACGGGTCATACCGACCTTTTTGGCAATAACTCCGGAACGCATGGGTCCCATTCCTCGTTCTGTTCGCGATCAGGCTTCTTAGAGCTTGATCTCGACGTCCACACCGGCAGCGAGATCGAGCTTCATCAGCGCGTCCACGGTCTGCGGGGTGGGATCTACGATGTCGAGCACACGCTTGTGTGTCCGAATTTCAAACTGCTCGCGGCTCTTCTTGTCGATATGCGGGCCGCGAAGCACGGTGAACTTTTCAAGCCGGGTCGGAAGCGGAATCGGACCGAGCACCTGCGCACCCGTGCGCTTCGCCGTGTTCACGATCTCGCGCGTCGACACGTCGAGCACGCGGTGATCGAAACCTTTCAAGCGGATGCGAATTTTCTGCCTTTGCATTTTCGTACCTGTGCCTCTCGGCCTGCGCTATCGCGACTTCAGAAAGCCGGGGCGCGGATGCTCCGCGCCCCGATCGCCTTGATTACTTCAACACCTTGGAGACGACGCCGGCGCCGACGGTACGGCCGCCTTCGCGGATGGCGAAGCGCAGCTTCTCTTCCATCGCGATCGGCGCGATCAGCGTCACGTTCATCTTCACGTTGTCGCCCGGCATCACCATTTCCGTGCCGGCCGGAAGCGTCACGACACCCGTGACGTCCGTCGTGCGGAAGTAGAACTGCGGACGGTAGTTCGTGAAGAACGGCGTGTGGCGTCCGCCCTCTTCCTTCGTCAGGATGTAGGCTTCGGCCTCGAACTCCGTATGCGGCGTGATCGAGCCCGGCGCGCACAGAACCTGGCCGCGCTCCACTTCCTCGCGCTTCGTGCCGCGAAGCAGAACGCCCACATTGTCGCCCGCCTGGCCCTGGTCGAGGAGCTTGCGGAACATCTCGACGCCCGTGCAGGTCGTCTTCGTCGTCGGGCGGATGCCGACGATCTCGATTTCGTCGCCGACCTTCACGATACCGCGCTCAACGCGGCCCGTCACAACCGTGCCGCGGCCCGAGATCGAGAACACGTCTTCGATCGGCATCAGGAACGGCTGGTCGATCGGACGCTCCGGCTGCGGGATGTACTCGTCAACCGCCTTCATCAGGGCGAGGATCGCGTCATGGCCGATCTCGCGGTTCGAGTCCTCAAGCGCCGCAAGCGCCGAGCCCTTCACGATCGGAATATCGTCGCCCGGGAAGTCGTAGCTCGACAGAAGCTCGCGGATCTCCATCTCGACAAGCTCCAGAAGCTCCGGATCGTCAACCTGGTCGACCTTGTTCATGAACACGACAAGCGCCGGAACGCCAACCTGGCGCGCAAGAAGAATGTGCTCGCGCGTCTGCGGCATCGGGCCGTCAGCCGCCGACACAACAAGGATCGCGCCGTCCATCTGCGCCGCGCCCGTGATCATGTTCTTCACATAGTCAGCATGGCCAGGGCAGTCCACATGCGCGTAGTGACGCGCTTCCGTCTCGTACTCAACGTGAGCCGTCGAGATCGTGATACCGCGAGCCTTCTCTTCCGGCGCCTTGTCAATCTGGTCATACGCCGAATAGGTCGCTCCGCCCGTCTCAGCAAGAACCTTCGTGATCGCCGCCGTCAGCGACGTCTTGCCATGGTCAACGTGACCAATCGTGCCGATGTTGCAGTGCGGCTTCTTCCGCTCAAACTTCTCTTTGGCCATCTCGGCGCTCCATTCCTCTGGAACTGACTTCGTTCAGTTGATTAGGCGATTATCAGGCGAGCTTTGCCCGGACTTCGTCGGACACAGCCTGCGGTACCTGTTCGTAGTGATCGAACTGCATCGTGTACTGGGCACGGCCCTGGCTCATCGAACGCAGCGTATTGACATAGCCAAACATGTTGGCGAGCGGCACCATCGCATGGATAACCTGCGCGATACCGCGCTGCTCGGTGCCGTTGATTTGGCCACGGCGGCTGTTCAGGTCGCCGATCACGTCGCCCATATACTCTTCAGGCGTCACGACCTCGACCTTCATGATCGGCTCGAGGAGCTTCACGCCCGTCTGCTGAGCACCTTCGCGGAACGCTGCGCGCGCGGCGATTTCGAATGCCATCACGCTGGAGTCGACGTCGTGGTAAGCACCGTCGACAAGCGTCGCCTTGAAATCGATCATCGGGAAGCCAGCAAGCGGGCCCGAGTCCTTCACGCTCTCGATGCCCTTCTGCACGCCCGGCACATATTCTTTCGGCACCGAACCGCCGACGATCTTGCTCTCGAACACGAAACCCGAACCCGGCTCGCCCGGCTCGAACACGATCTTCACGCGCGCGAACTGGCCCGAACCGCCGGTCTGCTTCTTGTGCGTGTAATCGATTTCGGCACGCTTCGTGATCGTCTCGCGATAGGCAACCTGCGGCGCGCCGACATTGGCATCCACTTTGAACTCGCGACGCATGCGATCGACGATGATGTCGAGGTGAAGCTCGCCCATCCCCTTGATGACGGTCTGGCCGGACTCCTCGTCCACCGACACGCGGAAGGACGGATCTTCCTGCGCAAGACGATTGAGCGCAATGCCCATCTTCTCCTGGTCGGCCTTCGTCTTCGGCTCGACGGCCACTTCGATAACCGGCTCCGGGAACTCCATGCGTTCCAGAATGATCGGCTTCAGCGGATCGCAAAGCGTGTCGCCCGTGGTGACATTCTTGAGGCCCGCCACGGCAACGATATCGCCGGCATAGGCTTCCTTGATGTCTTCGCGGTGGTTCGCATGCATCTGAAGCATGCGGCCGATACGTTCCTTGCTGTCCTTCGTCGAGTTGAGGACGCCGGCACCCGTCGTCATCACACCCGAATAGATGCGGCAGAAGGTGAGCGAGCCCACAAAGGGGTCGTTCATGATCTTGAATGCGAGAACCGAAAGCGGCGCCTCGTCGGAGGTCTTGCGGGTGGCCGGCTCTTCGGTCTTCGGGTCGATGCCCTGAACGCTATCGATATCCACCGGCGACGGCAGGAAGTCGACAACCGCATCGAGCATGGGCTGCACGCCCTTGTTCTTGAAGGCGCTGCCGCAGAGAACCGGCACGAACTTGCGGCTGATCGTCCCCTTGCGGATGAGCTTCTTCAGCGTGTCTTCATCCGGCTCATTGCCTTCGAGATAGGCTTCCATGGCCGCGTCGTCCATTTCGACGGCCGTCTCGACAAGCTTCGAGCGATACTCTTCAGCCTGCTCCTTCAGATCGGCGCGAATATCGCGGTACTCGAATTCGGCACCCAGCGACTCGTCCTTCCAGATGATTTCCTTCATCCGGATGAGATCGATAAGACCTTCGAACTCGGATTCCGAACCGATCGGGAGCTGAATGACCAGCGGGTTCGCACCGAGGCGCGTGACGATCATGTCGACGCAACGGTAGAAATTCGCGCCCATGCGGTCCATCTTGTTGACGAAGCACATGCGCGGCACACCGTACTTGTCGGCCTGGCGCCACACGGTCTCCGACTGCGGCTCCACGCCCGCAACCGAGTCGAACACGGTCACGGCACCGTCGAGCACGCGGAGCGAACGTTCGACTTCAATAGTGAAGTCCACGTGGCCAGGCGTGTCGATGATGTTGATGCGCTTCTCTTTCCAGAAGCAGGTGGTCGCAGCGGACGTGATCGTGATGCCACGCTCCTGCTCCTGCTCCATCCAGTCCATCGTGGCGGCGCCGTCATGGACTTCGCCGATCTTGTGGCTCACGCCCGTATAGTAAAGGATGCGCTCGGTCGTCGTCGTCTTACCAGCATCGATGTGAGCCATGATGCCGATATTGCGGTAATCTTCGAGCTTCGTTTTGCGTGCCATGACGGTCTGCCTTTGGGGGACTTGAACGCTTTACCAGCGATAGTGCGAGAAGGCGCGGTTGGCTTCCGCCATCCGGTGCGTGTCTTCACGCTTCTTTACAGCGGAGCCGCGGTTATTCGCGGCGTCGAGCAGCTCACCCGACAGGCGGCCGATCATCGTGGTCTCGTTGCGCGCACGGGCGGCGGCAATGATCCAGCGAATGGCGAGCGCGCGACGGCGGTCCGGCCGGACTTCGACCGGAACCTGATACGTTGCACCGCCGACGCGGCGCGAACGCACTTCGAGAGCGGGCATCACATTTTCGAGCGCTTCATGGAACGTGCGAAGCGGATCGACATTGGCCTTCTGCTGCATCTGGTCGAAGGCGCCGTAGATGATCTTTTCGGCGGCCGACTTCTTGCCATGATACATCAGGCTGTTCATGAACTTCGCGAGCACAACGTCGCCATACTTGGCGTCCGGAAGAACTTCGCGCTTTTCTGCACTGTGGCGGCGGGACATGTCTCTGTTCCTTACTTCGGACGCTTCGCGCCGTATTTGGAGCGGCGCTGACGCCGGTCTTTCACGCCCTGCGTATCGAGCACGCCACGGATGATGTGGTAGCGAACGCCGGGAAGGTCCTTCACGCGGCCGCCGCGAATGAGCACAACCGAGTGCTCTTGCAGGTTGTGGCCTTCGCCCGGAATGTAGCTCGTCACTTCGAACTGGTTGGTCAGGCGCACACGGGCGACCTTACGCAGAGCGGAGTTCGGCTTCTTCGGGGTCGTCGTGTAGACGCGCGTGCAGACGCCGCGCTTCTGCGGGCAGGCCTGCATGGCCGGTACTTTGTTTCGCTTCACCAGCGGCTTGCGCGGCTTGCGGATGAGTTGGTTGACGGTGGGCATTCGCCTGCTCGATCCTGTCTGTCCAAACAAAAGAGACGCCACGCCGCCCCGGAACCCAATCCGGAAAAGGCTGCGCGCGCTTGAGGACACCGACCCCTCTTCGGGGCTTGTGTCCAAATGCAGAGGATTCCGATGCTTGCGCCCGGAATCGTGCGCCATTCCTCGTATTCTGTTTACCGGCCCCAGTGTCTAGATCCGACCAAAAGGCCTGTCCTATCAAGGACTTGGTGGCCAGCGGTCCGGGAAGCCTCTACTACCTGGAGCGAAAGTGAGCGGAACCTACTCGCGCCCCCACGAGTCGTCAACCCTGCAACGCCCGAAATCCTTAAAAATCCGGGAGAAATCCGCCTCACCGGGCATTTCGGTAAATTTCCTGCTTGGCCACGGCGAGCGCCGGTGCAGAATGCGCCGCCACAAAACCCATTGGGAGGACTGAAAATGACCGGCAAGATCTGGCCAACCCTCTTCTGGCTGGCCGCCCTTTACAATTTTGCGGCTGGCCTGCCTTCCCTGCTCGGGCTGGGTCTGCCCGCCGGAGAGCTTGCCGCCGAGCACCTGCTTACCATACGTCTGGCGGGTCTCCTCATCTGTACGTTCGGCATTGGCTACGCCCTGGTCGCCC
>Ga0006715J51105_101009_pt1 | contig 16080 bp, 14 predicted proteins | sample SubbioQV12_AUG13_FD_51105 | JGI IMG/M metagenome (IMG submission 51105) | reverse complement strand
GCTTGGTTACATTGAATGCACAAGGCATCTTACAAAGCGGTACCAATTTCGGATTTACCGTTTTCAGAGGCATGAACACCGCCCCAGACTATAACCACCATGGCGGCTGGAACGGCAACAACCACAACCCCACAGCCACTAACAGCCGACTCATCGGCGGCGGCGTCAGCCTGACGCTTGCGGACATCGTTGCCTTCAGTGTCGGCAGCAACAATCCGGCAATACCGCCGGTTGGTATCAATACTCTCAGCTTTTTGGCGGAAGCCAATCAGGTCTACACCATCGCCATCGGTGGTTATCGCAACGGCAGCTGGGTTGATACGATCGACGGCTACCGGCTGACGGTTTCGCAAGTCCCCGTTCCCGGCGCTATCTGGCTGTTCGGTACTGCGCTGGCAGGTTTGATGGGCTTTCAGCGCCGTAAAGCGCAGAAAGCATAAGGTTCTGACGCTAAACAACGTCCTGATTTAACCCATCTGAGAATCGTTCGAGTGGGGATAACGGGATTGCGCCCACCGTTCTTTCCGTGGGGCAGAGTGTGAAGCTGAGCCGGTCGTAGGGTGGGACTTTATGCCTTGCGAAATCGGCGCATCAGTGAACAACCGGGGACAGCATAATCGCTACCCCGGTTTTTTTACGCCTGTATTTTACTGCTTCGGTTGCGGGTGGGTTGCCATGGCGCGGGCGTCCGGCCCCATGGGGATTGAATAATCAACCGAGGAAATCACGTTTTGCGTCAGAATTTCGACCACGCGCAACGAGACATACACATTGTGCTGACCGGCGGCGTAGGTGCCGATGACCAGGGCGCTGGCATGAACATCATTCAGTGCTTGTTTGGTTTCATCGGGCAGATGCAAAATACCGGCGTCGTTTTTGGCGAAAATTTCGGTCGGCAGTTTCATGCCCATCACCCGATAGCCTCTTTGATGCAGAGCCGACGATACCTGATCGGAGACGATGCGGCCAAACGGCAGGGTTTGCCCCAGATCATCGACATTGACCAACGAGTTGATGACCAGCAGGCTGCCCCTGGGCAAAGGCTGTTTCAGATTGATGAGCAATTGATCGACGGCCTCGTAAGCAACTTCGACCAGATCGTCGTCGTCCACAGTAGCCGTACGGTAGTACCACAACGAACTACAGCCCGATAGCAAGGTCGCGCCCAATAATGCCGACATCAGCATCTGTCTCGTTTTCATGAATGATCTCCGTTTGAATGGGTTCAGTATTAGGTGCTGAAATCAGCGTGTCGTCCATCGTACATCAGCTAGAGCGTTCGATCATGGTTTCGGCCTGCTTGGCGAAAGCTTTCAAGTCGCCGTTCTTGACCGTTTCCCGAGGAATCACGATGGCTGCGTCGACAGCGATGTAGATATAGACGTAATTCTTGTGTCTTTCCACCCGCAGCATGTCGGCCCACGGAGTTTTGTGCTTGCCGCCCGGTGACTTTTCCAGCAGAAATTCCGGTTCTATCTTCAACTGATGCAGGCCGAACAGGGCTTTTTTTTCGGCTTCGGTGTATTTATTGAAAAACTGGCGGCGCATGTCGATTTTCATGATGAACGGCGATGCAATACCCCAGGCCAGCGCCAGCAATGCAATATAGGCCGTGGTGACCATGTCGACGTAATACACATAATAAAACAGGCCAAAAACCAGCATGACGCCCGGCACCAGCATGCGGTTATGGAGAATTTTCTTTTGCATATCGCGATTTTGCGCCAGCCTGAGTTCGTTGAAATGAACCAGGTCGTCTTCGCGGAATTCGTATTCGATTTCTAGCATGCCCGTGACTCGTTGCGGTTGAAAAAAAATTAATGCATCTTGATTTTGGCGTGGGTGCTACGCCGGAACAGGTTGGACAGCGTCAGCATCGCCGTGCGGAAGTAGCCGTGTATCGCAATTTGATGCATTTTGTACAACGACAGGTAAACCAGATAGGCAATGAAACCACCGACACTGACCGTACCCATCAAACTGCCCATCAGCGAGCCAACCGTACTGAACTTGCCCAGTGACACCAGCGAGCCGTAATCGTGGTAAACGAAAGTCACCGCCGGTTTGCCTTGCAAACGGTTGGCCAGGGTTTTGGCCAGCGTCGAAGCCTGTTGATGGGCGGCTTGTGCCCTGGGCGGTACGTTGCCGCCATGCCCCGTCCATGCGCAAGCAGCGCAATCGCCCATGGCGAAAATGTCGTCATCGCTGGTTTTCAGCGTTTGATCGACGACCAACTGGTTGATGTGATTGGTTTCCAGACCGTCGAGCTGCTTCATCCAGTCCGGTGCCTTGATGCCGGCAGCCCAGACTTTCAGATCGGCGTCGAACACCTCGCCATCGTGAGTGTGTACGGTGGTTTCAGTGACTTTGACCACGCGGCGACCCAGTTTGAGATGAATGCCGAGCTTGCCCAGTTGCTGCTGCGTGGCCTGCGACAAACCTGGCGGCAATGCGGGCAACAATTGATTGGCGGCTTCGATGAGGGTGATGTTGACATCAATCGAATCCTCCAGGCCGTAAGTTGCCAGCAGTTTGGTTACTTCCCGCAATTCCGCCGCCAGTTCCACACCGGTTGCCCCTGCGCCAACGATGACGATGGCCAGTGGTTTGTCGCGCTGACGGCTTTGATTGGCATACGACTGGAGATAATAGGTTTCCACCAGTTGCTTCTGAAAACGGAACGCCTCTTTGGTGGTGTCGATGAAACGGCAGTGTTGCTCGACGCCTTCGATGCCAAAGGTATTGGACACACTGCCGACCGCCATCACCAGGCTGTCGTACCTGAACCGGCGTTGTGGAATCAGTTCCACGCCTTGCTTGTTGACGACGGCGCCGACGATGATTTCTTTTGCCGACCGATCCAGTCCGACCATTTTGCCCAGCAGAAAGCGGAAATGGTTGCGGTGGGCTTGCGCCAGATATTCGATTTGCTCCGCCTCGGCCAGTGTGCCCGATGCCACTTCGTGCAACAGCGGCTTCCAGATGTGGGTGGAGGCGGCATCCAGCAGAGTGACTTCGGCCAAGCCTGGTTTGCCCAGGCGCTGGCCTAGTGCGGTCGCCAGCTCCAGCCCGGCCGCACCGCCGCCGACGATTAGAATTGTGTGTTTTTCCTGTTTTTCCTGCATTGCCATCACTCCCCTCCCCTCAGAACCCGCAATGGATTTCCAAGCCCGACATTATAACCAATAGCGTTGATTCGCCCCGGTTTCAGCGATAAGCCATGCGCTGCGCGGCGATTTCGTCATCGCAAAGCCTGTCCCTGCTTGGGACAATTGCGCAAAAGCTTGAACTGTTTTTATCCGGGCACTCAGCTCGTTGGTGACGCTTTGTACGTCGATTTGTGAAGCTATGGCGCCAATGATGAAGCTGAAGGATTATGCCGCCGAATGCTCCTTCAACCACTCTTTAAGTGCATCATCCATGCGGGTTTGCCATCCTTTGCCCGTGGCTTTGAAGGCTGCCACCACTTCCGGGCTGTATCGTATCGACCAGCACTTTGGGACTTTCCGCCGTGGACTGCCCTGCACGAATGAGCTTTTCGCCTTCGTACAGGTCGGCTTGCTCGAAAAATTCATCGGTCAACTCTGGAATAACGTTGTATTCCTCGCCGCTAATGGTATGCGCGTCAAAGGCGCTCCAGTCTTTTTCCGTATTGGTTGATTTCGCGGTCATTGGCTTTCCTCATCGAAATATTGGGACGCACCCCGCCACGCAGCGTCCAGACTATAACCATCATGCGGCCTTGCAGGTGACCGATCGTAATGGTTCGAGTTTCGCCGTAGTCTTTTCTGTTGTCCTCCCAATCCAGCGTCAATCCGTCGAACACACGTTCCGCATCATCAAAATCAACGTTTCGATCACGCAAAGTCGCTTCGCGTTTGTTTGGGTCATAGGTGATTTTCATTTGGCTTATCGTGGCTAAACCAATACAAGTCAAACCATTTGACACCACTCCACAAAGCAACCATGCCAAACGTTTATCTGTTTAGTCCTGCGACAGAAAGCACAGGGCGGACGCGCCCGTCCGAGGCTTACAACAGCAATCGCCGAATATCCGCCAGGTGCAATTTCAGGGCTTCCATGAAACGCGCGCCTTCAGCACCGTCGATGACGCGGTGGTCGTAGGTGATGTCCAGGGGCAGCATCAGTTGGGGTTCGAAGCTGCTGCCGTTCCAGACCGGCTGGACTCTGGAGCGGGTGACACCCAGAATCGCCACTTCCGGCGCGTTGACGATGGGGGTGAAGGCGGTGCCGCCGATGCCGCCCAGGCTGGAGATGGTCATGCAGCCGCCCTGCATGTCGGACGGCTTGAGTTTGCCCTGTCTTGCCAGTTCGCTGGCGTCGGCCAGTTCTTTCGACAACTGGAAAATGCCTTTTTTATCGACATCGCGGATCACTGGCACCACCAGGCCGTTGGGGGTGTCGACGGCAATGCCGAGGTGGTAGTACTTTTTCAGGAACAGCTTGTCGCCTTCGGGAGACAACGAGCTGTTGAATGACGGGAATTGCTGCATCGCGGCAACCAGGGCCTTCATGATGAACACCAAGCCGGTAACCTTGATGCCGTCCTTGCCCTGGCTGGCGTTGACGGCCTTGCGGAAGGCTTCCATGTCGTCGATGGCAACGTCGTCGTGATAAGTCACCAACGGCAGGTTGAGCCAGACCCGGGTCAGGTTCTGGCCGGTCAGGCGTTTGATCTTGCTCAAGGCTTTTTCCTCGACTTCACCGTACAGGCTGAAATCGACGGCAGGAATGGCCGGAATACCGGCGCCACCGCCATTTGTCGTTGCGCCAGAGGTCATGGCGCGTTTGACGAAGTTTTTCACGTCGTCCTGCAAGATTCGTCCCTTGCGACCACTGCCGACCGGTATTTTGCTCAGATCGACGCCAAGTTCGCGGGCGAACAGGCGCACGCCGGGGGTAGCGTGGGGTTTGTAGCCTTCGGTGCTGGCCACGGCTGACGAGCTTGCCAGCGCGGGTTCAGCCTGGGTTTGGGCTGGTTGTTTGTCGGGTTCGGGGGCTTGGGCTTGGGCAGGCACTGATACCGGTTCAGGTGTTGCGGCGGCAACCGGTGCATCCGCTGCGCCTACGCCGACTTCGACAGTGGCAATCAGGCTGCCTTCGGCCACTTTGTCGCCGGGCTTGATGTGTACAGCTTTGACGACACCGGCGGCGCTGGACGGCAAGTCCATGGTGGCCTTGTCGGTTTCCATCACGGCCAGGGTTTGCTCGATGACGACCACATCGCCGGGTTTGACCAATACCTCGACGATGTCGATTTCCGGTACGTTGCCGACGTCGGGGACTTTTACTTCAACTAAAGAACTCATGCTGCTTTCCGTTTGATTTCGTTGTGCCGATGCTTGGCCCTATTCCCTCACCCCAACCCCTCTCCCAAAGGAAGAGGGGCTTTTACTCCCTTCTCCCTCTCTCTGGGAGAGCGAAGCGAGGGTAGGCGAAGCCAGGGCCGGGGATGAGGGCTGTCGTCAAATCAGCCAAGGCGCGGTGGCATCCGGGTTGATGGCGTATTTGGCGATGGCGACATCGATCTTGGCTGCGTCGAATTCGCCGGTTTTGGCCAGGGCGTTCAACGCGGCGATGGTGACGTGATGGCGATCCACCTCGAAGAAGCTGCGCAGCTTGGTGCGGGTGTCGGAGCGACCGAAGCCGTCGGTGCCCAGTACGGTGTAAGGCTGTTTTATCCACGGGCGAATCTGTTCGGCGAACAAACGCATGTAGTCGGTGGCGGCGATGACCGGGCCTTTGCTGCCGTTCAGACATTTCTCGACATGGCTGACGCGGGCTTTTTCGGTGGGATGCAGGCGGTTCCAGCGTTCGCAGCTTTGGCCGTCGCGAGCCAGTTCGGTGAAGCTGGGGCAGCTCCACAAGTCGGCACCGACCCCCCAGTCGTCGTGCAGCAGAGCGGCAGCGGCGATGACTTCCATGAAAATGGTGCCAGAACCCAGTAATTGCACGCGCGGTTTCTTGCTGTTCGGGCCTTTCTTGAACAAATACATGCCCTTGAGAATGTCGGTTTCCGAGCCTTCAACCAGCGCAGACTGGTCGTAGTTTTCGTTCATCAAGGTGATGTAGTAGAAGATGTCTTCCTGTTCGACGTACATGCGGCGCAGGCCATCGTGGATGATGACGGCCAGTTCGCAAGCGAAAGTCGGATCGTAGGAATAGCAACTGGGCACTGTGGCCGACATCAAATGGCTGTGGCCGTCTTCATGCTGCAAGCCTTCGCCGTTCAGCGTGGTGCGGCCAGCGGTGCCACCCAGCAAAAAGCCACGAGTGCGTTGGTCGGCGGCAGCCCAGATCAAATCGGCAACGCGCTGGAAGCCGAACATCGAGTAATAGATGAAGAACGGAATCATCGGCACGCCGTGGGTGGAATAGGCGGTGCCCGCCGCAATCCAGTCACACAGGCCACCGGCTTCGTTGATGCCTTCCTGCAGCACCTGGCCGTGCTTGTCTTCCTTGTAGAACATCAGTTGCTCGGCATCCTGCGGCGTGTAGAGCTGGCCGACCTGTGACCAGATGCCCAGTTGCCGGAACATGCCTTCCATACCAAAGGTGCGCGATTCATCGGGCACGATGGGCACGATGTGTTTGCCGATCTGCTTGTCTTTGACCAGTACGTTGAGAATGCGCACGAAAGCCATGGTCGTCGAAATGCCGTGACCTTCGCCCGTGCCCTCCAGCAACGCCTTGAATGCCGACAGGGCGGGCATTTCCAGCGAGTAAGCCTTGGTGCGACGCACCGGCAAAAAGCCGCCGAGTTCGGCACGGCGCTGGCGCATGTAGTTGAGTGCTTCGGAGCCTTCGGGGAAGCGGATGTAGGGCAGATCGTCCAGGTGATCGTCGCTGATCGGCAGTTGATAGCGGTCGCGTATGGCCTTGATCGACTCCAGGCTCATTTTTTTCTGTTGATGGCTGGTGTTTTGCGCCTGACCGGAATCGCCCATACCGTAACCTTTGATGGTTTTTGCCAGAATGACGGTGGGTTGGCCTTTGTGATTGACGGCGGCGTTGTAGGCAGCGAAGACCTTGATGGGGTCGTGACCACCGCGATTCAGCTCCCAGATGTCCTGATCGGTGTAATCCTTCACCAGCGCCTGCAATTCCGGGGTATTGAAGAACTTCTCCCGCACATAGCCGCCATCTTTGGATTTGAAGGTTTGGTAGTCGCCATCGACGCATTCCATCATGCGTTTGACCACCCGGCCGTCCTTGTCGCGCGCCAGAATCGCATCCCAGCGTCGCCCCCAGATGACCTTGATGACGTTCCAGTTGGCACCACGAAAATTGGCTTCCAGTTCCTGAATGATCTTGCCGTTGCCACGCACCGGGCCGTCCAGGCGTTGCAGGTTGCAGTTGATGACGAAGATCAGGTTGTCGAGTTTTTCACGACCGGCCATGCCGATCGCGCCCAGACTTTCCGGTTCGTCACATTCGCCGTCGCCCAGGAAGGCCCAGACCTTGCGACCGTCAGTATTGGCCATGCCGCGATCTTGCATGTAGCGCATGAAGCGGGCCTGGTAGATCGCCATGATGGGGCCAAGACCCATCGATACGGTGGGGAATTGCCAAAATTCCGGCATCAGCCAGGGGTGCGGGTAAGACGACAAGCCGTTGCCGCCGACTTCCTGGCGAAAATTATCCATTTGGTCTTCGCTCAGACGACCCTGTATGAACGCATGGGCGTAGATGCCGGGCGCGGAATGGCCTTGCGAGAAGATCAGGTCGCCGCCGTGCTTGTCGGACGCCGCGTTCCAGAAATGGGTCTGGCCGACGTCGTACAAGGTGGTGGCCGAGGCGAAGCTGGCAATATGGCCACCGACATTGGTGTGCTTGTTGGCGCGCAGCACCATCATCATCGCGTTCCAGCGCACGTAGGAGCGCAGGGTGTATTCGATATCGGTGTTGCCGGGGTATTTCGGCTGCTGGTCGACCGAAATGGTGTTGATGTAGGGGGTGTTGGCTGAAAACGGGATATCCAGGCCGGATTGACGGGCGGTATCAAGCAGGATTTCGATCAGGAAATTCGCCCGCTCGCTGCCTTCTTTTTCGATGACGGCCTGCAAAGCCTCCATCCATTCCTGCGTTTCTTGAGGGTCAATATCGTGTTTTGCGACGATGTCGTTGGTAGTGTTCATTGATTTTGCAACCTGGAATATCGTTGGCTTCAGCCCGCAGAGAATACCCGAAAAGGCTGTTTTCAGCATGACTTTTTGGCCCGGCGGGCGAGTGACGGCGGCAGCGGCAGCGCTTTGCCGAAGCGGGCCAGCCTGGCCAATCAGGAACTACATGACAACATCGAACAGCCGGGTTTGTGCCTGGCCCATTCCGGTCGTTTGCGGGCGAAATGCGATTTGCCGGGTTGCTCGGTGTAAGGCTGGCGCAATAGTTCCAGCAGTTCGCCAACGCGGGAGAAATCGCCCTGTTCGGCCAGGGCTATGGCTTCCTGTGCCAGATAATTGCGCAGCACGTACTGGGGGTTTGTGGCGTTCATCAGCGCGATGCGTTCATCGTCTGGCAGTGCTTGTTCACGCAAACGGGCGCTGTAACGCGCGAACCACTGCGTGACCAGGGACAAGTCGTCGTCGACCAGGTTGCGGTAACTCACCTGGCACAGCAACTGCCGAAAATCGCTGGTGGTGGCGACGCCTGCCAAATCGCGGAAGAACAGGGTCATGTCGGCTTCGACGCGCTGGAGCAGAGTGAGCGCATCGTCGATCAGTGCCTGATCGTCAGTTTGAAAGGCTTGCAAGCCCAGTTTGTTTGCCATCATGGCCCGATAACCGCGCTCGAAGCGTTTGCTGTAAGCCGTGAGAGCCTGTTGCAGTGGCTGGACATCGTTGATTAGCGGATACAGCGCATTGGCCAGTTGCACCAGGTTCCAGTAGGCAATGCCGGGCTGGTTGCCGAAGCGATAACGCCGCCCTTGGGCGTCGGTGGTGTTCGGCGTCCAGTCGGGATCGTAATTTTCCAGCCAGCCGTAAGGGCCGTAATCGATGGTTAGGCCGAGTATCGACAGGTTGTCGGTGTTCATCACGCCATGCACGAAACCGACGCGCTGCCAGTGTACGATCATGTCGGCGGTAGCGATGCAAACCTGTTCGAACCAGTCGGTAATCGACAGCGTGCCCTGGTCGGCAAAATCGACCGCCAGGGTGTAGTCGACCAGTTTCTTCAGGGTTTCGAGATCATCCCGTGCCGCGAAAATCTGGAAATGACCAAAGCGGGTGAACGACGGCGCCACCCGGCATACCACGGCGCCGGGTTCCAATTGCGCGTTGCCGTCGTAAAACATGTCGCGCACCACTTGCTCGCCGGTGAGGATGACGCTGAGGGCGCGGGTGGTCGGCACACCCAGATGATGCATGGCCTCACTACAAAGAAATTCGCGGATGGAGGAACGTAAAACCGCCAGGCCGTCGGCGCTGCGCGAATAAGGTGTAGCGCCTGCACCTTTGAGTTGCAGAGTCCAGCGCTGACCGGCGGGGCTGATGACATCGCCAAGGTTGATGGCGCGGCCATCACCTAACTGACCAGCCCAATGGCCGAACTGGTGGCCGCCGTAGCAGGTTGCATAAGGTTCCATGCCCTTGGCCAGGCGATTGCCCGCAAAAATCTGGGTGAACTCATCCGATCGGCAAACGTCATCAGGCCAGCCCAGCAATGCCGCCATATCGGGGGAGTATGCCACCAGAACGGGCCTGGAAACCGGCGTTGGTCGAACACGGGAATAACAGGCATTTTGCACCTGGCGGCGATGGCTCCCTGTCTCGGGATCGCCGGGCAATGCCTGCAAAAAACGATTGTCGAATGTCAGCTTATCGAAGAAATCGATGTAGATTGAAGACGGCATGATGATGTGAACAAAAGAATTGCCAACGGGTAAGATGTTCGGCCACTATGGCGAAACGCCCTTGAATTAACAACCCTTCTGCATAAAGGTCTATATCAAATGAACGAGATTGCCTCGACATCAAACATCAGAAATACATCGGCTGCTATGGTGCTGATTGCTATTTTGGCATCAACCACACTTAGCGGTTGCTTCACTGTGGGCCAGGAATTTGCCGCTTCGCGGGTCCCCGAGATCAAAATTGGCGAGACCCGCAAACAGGACATTAGCGAAATGTTCGGCCAACCCTGGCGCACCGGGCTGGAAGACGGTCATCCGACCTGGACCTATGGCATTTACAGGTATGCAGTGTTCGGCGCCACCGACACCCAGGATTTGCTGATCCGTTTCGATAACCAGGGCGTCGTCAGGTCTTACAGCTTCAATTCGACGCGCGTCAAGCAGCCAATCACCAGACTGGAGTAATTGTATAAACTGAAGAGATAGGTAATTCTACTTTGTCAGATTAGGCTAATTCATTGATTTAACAGTCGTTTTTGGCTATTTTTTGTTGATATTCAATGAGTTGCGCGAGTCACGAAAAGTACACACTGCAACAGATTGATTTATCAGCGCAAAGAAGCATAAGAAACCGCTAATCTGACAAAGTAGAATTAGTGGCACCTGGCTTAAATCTGATCAGGTTCCTGGCCAGTTCGGTCAGCGTTTTCCAAAGCTGCCAAGCCGTTGGCAGCGCGATGAGCAGCCAACGCGGCAAGCAGCACTTGAGATGGGCGAACGCATAGGTTCGATTGATTTTGTAGTTCTCGGCGATTCCGACGGTTCGTTCGGCTTCCAGCATGATCAAGGCGTGCAGGTTGTCGGCGAGGATTTTGGCGCCGAAATCCTGCTGCGCGGCCAGCCAGGATAAGCCGGTGGTGTTTTCCAGTGCCAAGCGGTGTTTGAGGCGCTTGAATGCTTCTTCGATTCGCCAGCGGCTGTGGTGCAGCGCGGCGAAATCGTTGGCAATTTCCCTCCCCCTCGTATTACCCTCATGATGTCGTCGAAAAACTGGATAGCACCTGAAACATCGCCGCTGCCTTGTCGAAACATTCCTGATACTCATCGTCTACCCGCGAATCATCGACGATGCCGCCACCCACCCAGAAACGGATCGTGCCCCGGTTGTGAACTAGGGTGCGGATGGCAATGTTGGTATCCATATTGCCGTCGAAGCCGATGTAGCCTATTGCGCCGCAATAAACACCACGGCGATGCGGTTCCAGTTCTTCGATGATTTGCATGGCCCGTATCTTGGGTGCGCCGGTGATCGAGCCACCGGGAAAACAACTGCGCAACAGATCGACGGCGGTTTCACCGGCGGCCAGTTCGCCGGTAACGGTGCTGACCAGATGATGCACGGTGGCGTAGGTTTCGATGGTGAACAATGCTTGTGCCTTGACCGAACCTTGTCGGCAACATTTGCCGATGTCGTTGCGTAACAGATCAACGATCATCACATTTTCTGCCCGGTCTTTTTCGCTGTTGGCCAGCGACTGTTTTTGAGCGGCATCGGCCTCGGCATCGGCACGCCGGGGGCGTGTGCCCTTGATGGGTTTGGTTTCGACCTGGCCGGACGCCAGCTTCAGAAAGCGTTCCGGCGATGAACTCAACACCTGAACATCGGGGAAATTCAGATAGGCGCTGAACGGTGCGGCATTGACCTGGCGCAAGGCCCGGTACGCTAGCCAGGGGTCGCCCGCGCAAGGGCTGCTGAAACGCTGGGTGAGATTAACCTGATAACAATCGCCTTCTTTAAGGTAATGCTTGATGCGGGCAAAAGCCTGGGCGTAATCACTGCGGCTCATGTTGGCCTGCGGCGTTGCTTCGACATGGAAACGGCCTTGTACCGGGCTGTCGAACGACGCCGACCAGTCTGCCAGCAAATCATCGACCGTCTGCGGCGCCAGCCCGTAACCCACCAGCCAACTTTGCTGCAAGACATGATCGACTACCACCGCCCAGCGATAAATGCCGATGGCCATGTCGGGGATGCACTCATCATCACGCGCCAAGGCGGGCAGACGCTCGATGCGGCGGGCCAGGTCATAGCCAAAATAGCCCAAGGCACCGCCGCAGAACGGCAGGCCGACTATGCCCGGCTTAGGCAAACCAAGCTGGCGTTTCAACAGTTCGAACGGAGCTTCCCGGCTTTCGACGATATTGCCCGCCTGTTCGATCGTAGTGACATCGCCAACGGTTTGCAGCGTGCAATCCGGGCTGTGCGCCAGAATATCGAAACGCCCCTGCCGACTGACGGGAAAGGCACTGTCGAGAAACACCGCCCAGGGTTTGCCTGCCATGGCAGCAAACAGGCAGGCGCTATCCGGGTGATACGGCAGAGCGTGTTTTATGGGAAGGTCTTGAGGCATCGTAAGGTGGAACAGCGCACATCAGCCGCTGTTGGCTGTGAAAGGCCGCAAATTTTATACCAGCACGCCGCTTTACAGGCTTTCCGCGCGTTAAATGACTGATTGCGTGCTGGCTGGTGGAAGCTGCGTCGATACGGCATCGACGCGCGACCAATGGGTTCAAAGGCCGAATGACTGATCCAGCAAGGCATTGTCCAGTTTACCGGCGCGGAAGCTTTTGCCGGATTCGACGGCGGTGACGATGACACTGGCCGGGCTGAACAACATGGCATCGATTTTGAAAAAATCGTAATCATAGGCCTTGAAAATATCGGCGAACGGCTTGCCGTAGTCTTTCGAGGTCGAACTCGGTAACGCGTTTGCCAGTTGCGCGGCGGCGTCATCGCTGCCTTTGACGAATAAATGCACTTGACCGGCGAACAGAATCGCGTCGTTGGTACGCCCCATGGCTTTGACGAAGTTGGGATGCGGTGGACAAATCGGCGCCGAACCTGAGCCATCGACGATGTCTTCCAGTGGAAAATGCAAGGCATGCGCCTTGTGCATGGCCACTTCCAATACGCGACCGACCACCTGAACACCACCGGCCAAACTGCTGGTCGGGGTAACGATGATGGTCAGATTTTCTGGTTTGACACCACAAGCCGCCGCGACTTTGTCGACGATTTCGATGGGTGGAATGGCATCGTTTTCGATCACCAGTGCGGTGCGGTCATGGCTGTCGCGATAATCCAGCTCCTTGTAAAGTGCCTCCACCGGCTCGACCACACCCTCCTTGACCTTGGTTGCCAGCGCCCGTGCCGGGCCGGAACCCAGCGCATAATACTTGCCGTGCGACAAACTCCAGCCGGCATACTGGCTACCAAGACAGGCCAGCACCGGATTGCTGGCATGAACATGAATGCTCAATGGCCAATGCTGAGTATACGGATTCTGCATGATCGCAGCTGTACCCATGCCGCCCATGCAAATCTCGGTGATGATGCGGCCTGCTTCCAGTCCACCGAGAACCTTGATGCCAGCATCAATTACGGCACAGCCGTTTTCCAGTATTTCGATGCCCAGACGCAGTGAATCCGCATGATGCAAAAGTTGTTGTACCCGTGATTGACTCAGTTCGTTGACGCTTGCCCGATATCGCATGGTTCCAAAAGCCTATTGAAAAAGTTGTCGTATGAAATGTTCTGCGTGTTCGAGTCGTTCCGACACATCCGCCTCGCAAAAACCGGCGGCCATGATACTGCATAAGGGCAAACCCTTGCCAATCAGCGAACCCGGTTGCGGCCTGTCGACAGCCCAATCCGGCCACGGCAAATCCCGGGGAATCACCCAGTCACCGTCGGCGAACAACACACGACTGGCTCTTGGAAAATCATCGACCTTGCAACCGGCATAGTCACCGACACAGGCAGCGACATGCGCACCAAATACATCACAACCATATAACGCACTGCTGGCCGAAAATCGGGCATTCAGCTCCAGCACATGACAGACATCACCATCGACAATGAAATCAAGGCTGCCAAGACCCCGCAAACCAAAATGCCGTGCCAGGGCAGCCAGCCAGCCTTCAACCCTGTGCGCCAAATCGGGCGGCAGTGTGACATTCGACATCGCGCCAGCAAACACGAACGGCCTGTCACCCACCGCAACCGACCATTGCCGGTTGAAGCCCATAACGTCAACACCCTGGTTATGGGCGATGAATGCTGCGGAATACACGACGCCGTTCTGATAGCGCTGCCAATACAGTGAATCGGACGCTGCCGCCTGCAACGGCATTTGCCAACCCACCGCCATACCGCCCGCCGAATGCAATGACTTGCAAAGCCACAGCCCCGGCTCTGGCGCAACGAAACCTGTTTCAGGGAACGGAATCGACAAATCCGCCAGCGCTCGAAAAAACCTGTCCCTGTCGCAAACGCTTGCCAGACAGTCGGGCGAATTACCCAGAATAATCAGGCGCTTCGACAAATCATGCAAAGCATCGACATTCGCCTCGAAACCACTGGCGTACACGCAATGGGTCGGCGCATGGCGCCGCATGACCTCGTCGAGTGCAGGGCGCAAATCCTCGACAGCCAGGCTACGCACCCGGTAGGCCTCCACAGCCAGGTCTTGCGTATCCACATCAGCAAACACGTCAATCGTCACTACCTGCCAGCCCGAATCGACCGCCAGTTTCGCCACCGCGCGTGCCGACTGACCCAGCGCCAATAATTTGTTGTCGTTTGAAAATTTCAAAAATACACAACGCGAAAAATATCGCTGGATTTTATTAAAAAAATACGCATAATGCGCGGCTCACGGAGAGCTGGCTGAGCGGTCGAAAGCGGCGGTCTTGAAAACCGTTGAAGGTTTATCCCTTCCTGGGGTTCGAATCCCTAGCTCTCCGCCATAATTTCTTTTTTATCATAAAGTTAATCAAATAAAAACCAGCCATAGCGCCGGTTTTTTTGTGCCTATTTTCAGCCTTTTCCGCAACCCAGGTTGGAAAACCGAGGACTTCGCCCCCCCCCCTCAGTATCCATGCCAGCATTCTTACCCATCTTTCAAAACTTTCCATTCGCCGGATTTCATCGCCACGCATAGATCGCATGATCAAGCCTTTACCCGGCGGCGCGTTCTGACCTTTTCCGTTCTGGTTTCATTTCTGCTCTGCGCCTTCAAAGGCAGCTTGCTGACCTTGCTCGACGATCTGTTTTCCACGTTGGACGGTGTTAGGATTCCGCTAGAAATAACTTCCCGAAATAATCAGCCCTGAGGCAGAGTCCGGTAATTCCAGCGAGTTAGAAAATCATCAAACGCGAGCGAAGTCGCCGATCAATGCTTTCTTTTTAGTATCGATACTGATTACATCTTAGCCGTCTTATAGCGACGACAACTCGCATTCGATACGATTTTCTGGCTTTCTGGTTCCCACGGTCTCTGCGGAAACCCATACCGAGCTTGATACACAGGGCAGCGCAGGATGAACGGGCAAGCTCAGAACGAGTTGTATCGAGTTTGTGCGTGAACCGCTTTAAAGCTCGCCGTGCTCCAGCACGGGAACCAGCCAGTAATGAATCCCCGTGCCGACGAATTCGATTTTGATACGCTCCAGCAGAGCCGACACGCTGTCCCTGTCGACATACAACTGAAAACACAGCTTGCGCTGGCGACCGGTTACCTGTTCCTCGCGCGACCAGCCTTGATGATGGCGATCATGGGCATTGATGATAAAACTAGAAAAGCCCTGGGCATTTTCGAACGCCAGCAGACAATCGACCATGGCTTCTTCCAGGGTAACCGGTACGTTCAGGGTTATCAGGCATATCGTGTGGGTCATGTGATCTTCTCCCGGCCTTGGCCGAATAAAGTGTACAAAATTGGCAACAGGATGAGTGTCAGTGCGGTCGACGACATCAGGCCACCGATCACGACGATCGCCAGCGGGCGCTGTATTTCCGAACCAGGGCCGGAGGCGAACAGCAACGGTATCAAACCAAATGCAGTGGTGCTGGCAGTCATCAACACTGGGCGCAAGCGGCGGATAGAGCCTGCAATCACGACTTGCGACATGGCCAGGCCAGTTGCGTACAAATGGTTGAAATAGCTGACCATCACCACGCCGTTGAGTACGGCGATGCCCAGCAAGGCAATGAATCCCACCGAAGCCGGCACCGAAAGATATTCGCCTGACAACCAAAGGGCGAACACGCCACCGATCATGGCCAACGGAATGTTCGATAGCACCAACAAGGCTTGCCTTATCGAACCAAACGTGGAAAACAGCAGCAAAAAAATCAGACTCAG
>Ga0006715J51105_100376_pt1 | contig 16710 bp, 15 predicted proteins | sample SubbioQV12_AUG13_FD_51105 | JGI IMG/M metagenome (IMG submission 51105) | reverse complement strand
CGGCACTGGCCCAAGCCATCGACACGGTAACCCAGCACGATGCCCTGGCTTGGTTTGGCCACTGCGGCTATCGTATCGAAGGCGTGTGTGAAGCGCTATAAGCAACAAACCTCAAAAAACCGCCTTGAACCGGCGAAACCCTGAATCCCTTCTTATAGCGTTTCACGCACAGGCTCGATACAGCTACGAGCACGTACGTTCTGAATTTGCCCGCTCATCCTGCGCCGCCCTGTGTATCAAGCTCGCTATGACCAGAGGGCGCATGGGACAATTGGGTGCTTACTACTGATTGGCTTGCCGTACCGTGATGTCGGCATTGGCCTGAAGTTGATTCAGCACGGCCTCGAATTGCGCTTTGCCAAAGGCTAGCGCAATGTTTCTGCGTATCACGTCGAGCTTTGCCTTTTCGGCGTCGGCCACGCGTCCTTCGGTCACATTAACCACGCTCGCAACCAGTTTGCCGCCTGCGGGATTGTCGATGACGATCAGGCTGGGGCTATCGGCTTTAGGCTTGGCGGCACGGAATATGGCCTGCACGATTTCGGGGGCAAGCTCCAATGACGCTCGCGACAATCCCTGGATTTTTTTGACCGGCAGTTTATGGTCGGCTGCGGCTTCCGCCAGTGGTTTGCCTGCTGATACGGCTGCCTTGATTTGCGCCGCCAGCTCATCGGTTTTCTGTTGCGCCCTGTCTTTCTGTAAGGCGGCAATCACCTCATTGCGGACATCTTTGAGTTCCTTCGTCGATGCGGGCAGATGTGAATTCACACGCAGCACGATGACAGTGCCTTCACCCATTTCAATGGGTTCGCTATTGCTGCCTTTCAGTACGTCGTCAGAGAAGGCCACCGCGCGCACTTTATCGTTAGCTGCAATGCCTGCCCCTGTTTTGCGGGTAAACAGGGCGGTGGTCGTTGTGCTGACACCCAGCAATTTGGTCGCTGCCGCCAGGCTGTCAGGATTTTCGTAGCTGACTTCACCCAATTTCTGTGCCAGTTCGGCAAACTTCGACTCTGCCTGGGCTTTTTGATAGGCCTTGGTTAGCTCTGCCTTGACGGCCTCATAAGGTTTGACTTGGCCGGGCACCAGCTCTGTGACTTTGATGAGGTGATAGCCAAAGGCTGACGGCACAGGCTCGGAGACTTCACCTTGTTTCAGCTTGCCGACGGCGTCTTCGAAGGCTTTTTCCATCACACCGACCGTGAACAAGCCAAGGTCGCCGCCCTGTTTGGCGGTCAATTTGTCATCGGACAGTTCGGTGGCTAGTTTGGCAAAATCGGTGTCTTTCAGCCGTTGCCGGGCCTCGTGGGCACGCGTCAGGGCTTTTTCCCTGTCGACACCTTCTTTACCGGACGCAAACAGGATATGGCTGATCTTGCGGCGTTCCGGTGTGGTGAACTGGGCTTTTTGCTCTTCATAAAAGGCTTTGAGCTGCTCTTCTTCAACCACGATATCTTTGGCAAGCCGGTCGAGCGATAACTCAACATAATCAACCGATACCTGTTCTTCGGTTTTAAAACTGTCCTGGTACTGCTGGTAATAGGCCAGAATTTCGTCTTCGGTTGGCCGCTCCACTGCGGTGGCCAGACCGATACTGACATATTGGATGTCACGGGTTTGATTTTGAATTTTGAAGAAGGCATCGATTTCCGCCTGGGTGGCGAAGCCACTTTCCACGATGCCCCGCTGGATTTGTTCCATTATCAGGGCATTCTTGATTCGCGCCACAAACCCGTCGGACGACATGCCTTGCGCTGCCAGCAAGGCCTGGTACTGTGCTTTGTCGAACTTGCCGTCTTTTTGGAAGTATTCGAGTGTATGGATGAAGCGTCGGGCCGCTTCATCGCTGGTCAGCAATTGACGATCGACTGCATATTGCAGCAAGACTTCGTCGCGAATCAGTTTTTGTATCGCCTGATTTTTGACCAGCTCTTCATCAAAAGCCATACCGGCCAGACTTTGCGCCAGTTGTTGATAAGCCTGCGATACATCGCGCTGATAAAAATCTCTGTCACCCACGGAGATCAACGGCGCCTCCTTGCCTTCACCCAAATAATTTTGAATGCCCCACAAGCCAAACAGTACGGAAATCAGCACCAAAATGATGGATGCAAACACGCCCTGCACTTTCTCTCTAATTTCAATAAGCATAAGCTCTGTCCTTAACCAGCAGTAAAGGTCATGTTAGACCCAAATTGAATAGGCAAAAAAAAACCTCGGAGCCAACGGCCCGAGGTTTCTGTTGTGGCGGAGCGGACGGGGCTCGAACCCGCGACCCCCGGCGTGACAGGCCGGTATTCTAACCAACTGAACTACCGCTCCAAAGTCTGGTGGGTGCTGAGGGGTTCGAACCCCCGACCCTCGCCTTGTAAGGGCGATGCTCTCCCAGCTGAGCTAAGCACCCGACTAAAGAGTTGCTAGTTTACAGCATCTTTTAAAGACTTACCAGCTTTAAAAGAGGGCATTTTCGCTGCCTTGATGGTTATCTCTTCGCCGGTTTGCGGATTACGGCCTTTACGCTCCGACCGTTCCTTCACTTCAAATGTACCAAAACCAACCAGCGCAACAGATTCGCCATTTTTCAGTGCATCTTCAACCGATTTGATAAAGCCATCCAAAGCACGACCGGCATCAGCCTTGGTCAATTGTGATGCGGCGGCGATAGCATCGATTAGTTCTGATTTATTCATTTATATCCCCTTTAATGTCGTTGATTTTTATGCTCGGCAAACAAGCGTTTTTTGTTACTCGCAGGCTCGGTACCATTCCTGTTCACAGGTTGAACGAAATCGCACGGTTTTATATCAACCGGCAGCGAAGCGTGTCAAGACAGGCATACACTGAAAGCCGCGTAAATACTGCGATTGTGCGTCACACCCCGCGCTAATGCGCCATTATGGTGCGTGATTTCGGGTCATTTTTGACTGCTGCCGTTTCGACGCTGGCATCGACCACGCCCTCGGTCGGAACCGGCAGATGCTGTAATGCGATTTCCAGCACCTCATCGATCCAGCGGACACACTTGATGACCAAGGTATTTTTGATATTGTCGGGTATCTCTGCCAAGTCCTTCTCGTTTTCAGCAGGAATGATGACTGTTTTGATACCACCCCGATGAGCTGCCAATAATTTTTCCTTCAAGCCACCAATCGGCAAAACCTGACCTCTGAGGGTGATTTCGCCCGTCATGGCCACATCGGCGCGCACCGGAATTTTGGTCAATGCCGATACGATGGCAGTACACATGCCTATGCCAGCACTCGGGCCATCTTTGGGCGTCGCGCCCTCTGGAACATGAATGTGGATGTCGTACTTTTGAAAGACTTCGTTATCGATACCCAGCAATGCCGACCGGCTTCTGACCACCGTCACGGCGGCGTCGATAGATTCTTTCATGACATCACCCAATTTACCGGTCGCCTGCTGCTTGCCTTTGCCTGGCATGACGGCTGTTTCGATGGTCAGCAGCTCGCCCCCCACTTCGGTCCAGGCCAAGCCTGTGACTTGTCCGATCTGATCGCTGTCCTCGGCCAGGCCAAAGCTGAAACGCCTGACGCCCAGATACTTGTCCAGGTTGGCATCATCAACGACGGCTTGCCGCATGGCCTTGTCCAACAGCAAATCCTTTGCCACCTTGCGGCAAATTTTCGAAATCTCACGCTCAAGGCCACGTACCCCGGCTTCACGTGTGTAGTAACGAACGATGTTTTTGACAGCCGTCTCGGCGATGATGATTTCAGACGACGCCAGGCCGTTATTCTTGAGTTGCTTAGGAATGAGGAAACGCAATGCGATATTGATCTTTTCATCTTCGGTGTAGCCTGCCAGACGAATAACCTCCATTCTGTCCATCAGTGGTGCCGGAATGTTCAGGGTATTGGCCGTTGCGACGAACATCACCTCGGACAAATCGAAATCGACTTCGAGATAATGGTCGGAGAAGGTATGGTTCTGTTCAGGATCAAGCACTTCCAGCAAGGCCGACGCCGGATCACCCCGGAAATCAGATGCCATCTTGTCGATTTCATCGAGAAGAAACATCGGGTTGCGCGTTTTGATCTTGGACAGATTCTGTAGAATTTTGCCGGGCATCGAACCAATGTAAGTACGGCGATGACCGCGAATCTCGGCTTCATCGCGCACCCCGCCCAATGCCATGCGCACATATTTGCGGTTGGTTGCCCGCGCAATCGACTGGCCCAGCGAGGTTTTACCCACGCCCGGAGGCCCCACCAGACAAAGGATAGGGCCTTTCAATTGCTTCACCCGTTGCTGGACGGCCAGATATTCCAGAATACGCTCTTTGACTTTCTCAAGGCCGTAATGCTCGGCTTCCAGTACCGATTCGGCCAATTCAAGGTCGTGACGCACCTTGGTTTTCTTTTTCCAGGGCACATTGACCATCCAGTCGATGTAGTTGCGAACCACGGTCGCTTCAGCCGACATCGGCGACATCATTTTCAATTTATTGAGTTCCGCCATGGCCTTGGTTTTGGCCTCGACCGACATGCCGACTGCGTTGATTTTTTTCTCCAGTTCGTCGACCTCGCTGGCGGCGTCGTCCATTTCGCCGAGTTCCTTCTGAATGGCTTTCATCTGCTCATTCAGGTAGTACTCTCGCTGATTTTTCTCCATTTGCTTCTTGACGCGATTGCGAATCTTTTTTTCCATTTCGAGAATATCGACTTCACCTTCCATCAGTGTCATCAGATTTTCCAGACGCTTGGCGACATCGATCATTTCGAGAATTTTCTGTTTCTCGTCGACCTTCAATGTCATGTGCGCCGCCATGGTATCGGCCAAACGCCCCGCATCATCGATACCGGCAAGCGAATTCAAAACTTCGGGGGGGATTTTGCTGTTCAGCTTGACGTACTGGTCGAACGAACCGACCGCCGTTCGTTGCAACACCTCCAGCTCCTGCTCACTGGCGGTCACGACATCGTCAAGCCCGACGATACTGGCTGCGCAATAGCCGTCGATCTCTTGATAACGCAAAACGGAACAACGCTGCGCACCCTCGACCAGTACCTTGACCGTACCATCGGGCAGCTTGAGCAACTGCAAGATATTCGCCAATGTACCGACCTGATGCAGGTCATCGAATCGAGGCTCATCAATATCGGCTTCTTTCTGGGCCACCAGCATAACCTGTGTGTCTTGCCTGATGGCGGCATCGAGCGCATCGATCGACATCCCCCGACCCACAAACAGGGGGATGACCATGTGCGGGTAAACCACGACATCCCGTAACGGCAATACGGGAACCAATTCGTCTTTGGAATCAATGGATGTCATTTGATTAAATCCTTAGGCTAAGGAAAACAGTTTCGATTGCAGGCTTATATGAGGCTGTTTATTGAAAAAACAAGCCCCGACGCAGCAATAGGAGGCGGCCACCAATCCTCGGACTTCTGGCAAAAGATCCACAACACGATTCAATCGTACTATGGGTCAGGCTTGGCTCAGGCATCGGCATCCAGTTCATCGGCTGACAATTTTTTTGCCCGGCAAATAATTGGGGGCAACGCCAATCAGGATGGTCAGCAAGGTTGCAACGTAAGGCACGGCCTGCACGGCCAGCACCGCCACCCACAGCCTGCCACTGGTATTGTCGAATTGCGGCTCCATGCGCATGGCGATGATGCCCGCGATCAGCAAGGTCAGCAGCAATATTTCCTGCCAGATTACCAGCAAACCCGCTATCAGCGGCCCTTGGGCTTCGTATTTCGGGGTGCGCATGAAGGGCTTACCCGAAGTGAACAGGCCTTGCAGAGTGCCTAGTGCTACGGTATGGGTCAGTGACAAACCAGCCAGGGCAGCGCCCAGGGATTGCAGCGTACTACAGGCGACGCGAGCCTTGTACAGCCACAGACCGCGCAGTACCTTGAACACGAACAAACCAATGGTCGGCAACAGGAATGCATTGATGGGCAGTTCGCTGTGCAGCGGCTGGGCCACCAGCATCACGGTCAGAATCAGGCTGGCGCCGGTGAACAGCAAAGCCAGAGCATCAGAGAACCAAGGCAGCCAGCCGGCCACAAAGTAATAGCGTTGCGCGGGCGTCAACGCCGATTTCTTGTTGGGCAAGAAATGGCGCCAGTGCTTTTTGATTATCTGCATGGCGCCATAAACCCAGCGGAAACGTTGGGTCATGTAGCCTGAGAAGGTATCGGGCATCAAACCGCGACCAAACGATTCCTTGCAGTACACCGAATCGTAACCGGCTTCATAAAGACGTAGACCCAGTTCACTGTCTTCGCAAATACACCATTCGCCCCACGGGCCGACTTTTTCGAACGCCGATTTGCGCACCATGGTCATGGTGCCATGCTGGATGATGGCGTTGTATTCGTTGCGCTGCATCATGCCGATATTGAAGAAACCAGCGTATTCCCAATAACACATGTTTTTGAACGCGCCCTGATGAGCGTCCCGATAGTCTTGCGGCGATTGTACGAAGCCGACGTTTTCGCGTTCGAAATACGGCACCATGCATTTCAGCCAATCGGGCGACAGGATGTAGTCGCTATCGATGACGGCAATGATTTCGGCATCCTCGGCGGTGTTTTCCAGTGCGTAATTGATGGCACCCGCCTTGTAGCCCGGCCAATTGTCCAGATGGAAGAAGCGGAAGCGGGCGCCCAGGCGGTCACAATCGTCGCGGATCGGCATCCATATATTCGGGTCTTTGGTGTTGTTGTCCATCACCAGCACTTCGAAGTTGGGATAATCCAGCTTTGCCAAGCCATTCAGGGTTTTACGCACCATATCGGGCGGCTCGTTGTACAACGGCAAATGAATGGAAACCTTGGGGTATCTGAATTCAGGATGTGGCGACAACGGGGTAAAGGTACGGCGACCTTTGCGATGCCACAAGACTTCGGCCAGCTCCAAGCTTTCGGTCAAAAGCACCAGAATCGCCATGACCTGCATCATCAGCAGTATGCTCCAGAACACCACCGAAAAGCCCGTCTGATATTGAGCGACGGCAATCGAGGCCGACCAGAACAACACCGATGCCGCCAAGTTGACCATGATACCGAACAGCAACTTGCCCGGCAGTTTCAGGCTACGACGGCTGAACAGAAAAGCCGCCATCAAAATCATGCTGAGTATCGCAGCACCGGTAGCGAAATTGCGCCACATCGGATTGCCCACCACCTCGCCTTCCATCGGAAACTTGGGAAGGCGTTCGGCATTGAACAAGCCCCAGTAGGCACCCGCCGTGCCTTCGATCGAAATTTTCCAGGGCTGATCGAATGCTTCGATGACGTAATAAATCACGTCTTCCGCCGTTGCCCTGTTGAGAAACGCCCTAAGGAATTTGGCCTGATTGATGAGCGAAGGCGTTGCGTCGCCACGCGGCGGCCCATCCGATGGCCAACCAACCTCAGTAATCACGATGGGTTTGCCAGGATACAGTTGCTGGAGTTCGTAGTAACGCTTGAATACGTAATCGACAGCGCCATAGCCTTCCACGCCTTGCGGCAGATCGACGGGAACGTTTTCCCAGTACGGCAGAATATGCACACCGATGTAATCGACTTCGGCCACCAGTGCCGGGTTTGCCACCCAGATATCCCAGGTTTCCGAGGTACTGACCGGCTTCCAGGTGCGTTTTTTCACTTCGCGAATGTAGGCTATCAGTTGATTGGCTTTTTCCGCGACTTGCAGTTTGACCTCGTCTTCGATCTTGTTCTTGATGTCCTGCTCGCTCAACTGGCCCTTGAATTCGTTACGAACACGCTCGGCAATCGGCACTGCCAGCTTGGAGCGCGCCCGCAGCAACGATTCGTTGCCAACCAGGGTGCGAACCACGGTTTTGGGATACTGATTCGCCAGATTGACCAGGCTTTCCAGTTCGCGACGATTTTTATCCTCGATTTTCTGCTTGTCTTCCTCGGTGGTGTCGTCGTCAAACAAATTGACCCAGGCACCCATGGCAATATTGATGCCATTCTGCACGGCAAGCTCAGGCACCACTTCCATGCCTTCCAGTGAGGTATAGGTTCTGACCGAATGCACGTTGTTCGCCAGCAACTCCAGGTCTTCTTGAACCTGTTCCCGCGTCGGGAAGTTCTTTTTTTCCGGATTGAAATCAGCGCGCGCACCGTTGTAGGTCACGCCCATCATGGTGCTGCTCCAGGAAGGCAGTTGCAGCGGGTTATTGACGTAAGCCCAGATGGCAATGTTGATGACAACCAGGAAGAGGATGGTAAAGACAGTAGCTAGTTTGGCTTTCATGTCGGAAAGACACTCCGGACGCGGGTTAGTGAAATGAATCGGTGTAAGGTCAAAGCGCCCTGGACAGGACGTGACGTGGCTATTTGTGGTGGCGAGGAAGAGGAACCAGATAAAGCATCCTTAACCCCCGGCATGAAAAACGGTCAACCAGCCTCGACGCAGCATCGATTCTGGTTGACCGCCGCTTATACTTGCCTTAAGACCAAGAATGCCTGTTACTACCGCTTCAAGGAAAGGGTCTCGGTGCGTCCATTGTTCTCGATACTGAGTTTGTCTTCCTTCAACAACCAGCCTATGGCCCGTTGCACCTCATTCTTGCCCAGACCGGTTTCGGTTGTGATTTTGTTCACACTCGCGTCACCATTCTCTTCAAGATAATGCCAGATTTTTCCGGCGGCTTCTCCAATGACATCTTTCATACGTTCACCTCATTGTTTCAACAAAAAAACCATTTGATTTTCGAATCACCGGTCATCCGGAAGGACAATGTTCAATTCCAAGGTTTCCTGATTACCATCCTGTTCGAAATTGACGGTGATAGCATCCTGACTCACATTGACATATTTCCGTATCACTTGTAGTAGTTCTTGTTGTAATTGCGGCAAATAAGAAGGTTGATTGCGCGAAACCCGCTCATGGGCAACCAATATCTGCAAGCGCTCTTTGGCTATCGAAGCCGTACTGGGCTTGGACGACCTGAAATAATTCAAGAGACTCATCATCTACTCCCGAACAGCTTGCTGAACAAGCCTTTCTTCTCTTCCTCTATAAAACGATGGGGTTTGTCCTCACCCAAATAACGGGCAACGACATCGGCATACGCCTGGCCTGCGTCACTTTGCTCGTCCAAAATGACCGGAGTTCCCGAGTTCGATGCGCTCAATACCGATTTCGATTCGGGAATGACGCCCAGTAAATGCAGGGACAAAATTTCCTGCACATCATCCACGCTCAGCATTTCACCCAGTTTGACCCGGTCGGGTGAATAGCGGGTGAGCAGCAGATACTCACGAATCGGTTCCTCGCCTCGCTCGGCTCGTCGCGATTTGCTCGCCAGAATCCCCAGCATGCGATCGGAATCGCGCACCGACGACACCTCCGGATTGGTCACCACAAAGGCATCGTCGGCAAAATACATGGCCAGCGTGGCGCCGCGTTCGATGCCTGCCGGTGAATCACAGACGATGTATTTGAATTCCTTTGACAATTCTTCAAGCACCCGTTCGACACCGTCATCCGTCAAGGCGTCTTTGTCGCGGGTTTGCGATGCCGGCAGAATGTAAAGCTGGTCGCAACGTTTGTCCTTTATCAACGCTTGCTTCAAAGAGGCTTCGTTGTTGATGACATTGACCAAGTCGTAAACGACGCGCCGCTCACACCCCATAACCAGATCCAGATTACGCAAGCCCACGTCGAAATCGATGACGGCGGTCTTATGGCCGCGCTTCGCCAGTCCCATCGCGATTGCGGCACTCGTTGTGGTTTTGCCTACACCACCTTTTCCTGATGTTACGACGATTATTCTGGCCAAGGGTGTTCCTCCGAGAAAAGCAATTAGATGTCTTTGATGAGCAGAGTTTGTTTGTCGAGGCTGATTTGAACCGGCTTGTGTGGCGCGTGGCTGCCCAGGTCGTCACTGAGTTGATAAATGCCGGCAATCGAAATCAGTTCCGCCTGCAAATCCGAGCAAAAGATACGCGCCGCCGTGTTGCCCAACACACCGGCCAGTGCGCGACCGCGCAGCGTACCGTAAACGTGAATGTTGCCTTCCGCCATGATTTCGGCACCGACACTGACGCTGGCCGTTACTATCAGATCGCCGCGCGCATAAACCCGCTGACCGGAACGGACGGGATGATCGATCAATTTGTTTTCAATGCCATTGTTTTGCGGACTATCGGAAGCAGACGAGTCATCGACCGAGGATGCAGGGTCTTCGATTTCAGGCATCGACAAAACCTTGGCCTCAGGCTTGCTGTTGAGCGGAACATTGCCGCCATGCAAGGCATGAACAGGCAAGCCCAGCGACAAGGCCACCTGGTTCTGGCTATCGGTACCGCCACGTATACCGATAGGCATGAAGCCTTGCTGGCGAATCGATGCAATCAAGACATCGATGGCTAGGTCGGCGTGTTGGGCATTGAGTTTTTGTAAATCGACGAGTAATGGCGAGTGCTTGAAAAACTCAGGCGCTTGCGCGACTTTGTCTTTGATTTGCTGTTCGATGGTTTTGCCATCGCTGCCTGTCAATATCAGAACGGGAACGGTCAGTGACGTGCTTTTGAACTCCAATACCGCTTTAGGGACAGATACGGCGACGTTTGACATAAATTCGTGGGCGTTTGAAACGGTTGGAAAAATACTACCATTTACCTAAGGAAAATAACACAGACGAGGCTTTACATCCCAAAGCAAACACGACTGTGAACGTTTCGACAAGCCCTGCCGTCAACGCAACTCGCGGTGCCTGACGATGACATTGGGAATGCTGTCGCGAAAATGTGTGCTCAGTGCCTCGACCAGATAAACCGAGCGGTGCTGGCCACCGGTGCAGCCGATAGCGATGGTCAGATAGCTGCGGTTGTCCGATTCGAACCGGGGCGCCCAACGGCCAATGAAATGGGCAATGTCATGCAGAAACTCTTTGACCGGGGTTTCGTTCTGCAAAAAATCGATCACTGCCTGATCTTTTCCCGTCAGGCCGCGTAGTTCCGGCACCCAATACGGATTGGGCAAGCTGCGCGCATCGAAGACGAAATCGGCATCCAGCGGGATACCGTATTTGAAACCGAAAGACTGGAACATCATCGACAACTGGCTTTTGCCTTTTTCACCCATGCGGTTTTTCAGCAGATCGCGCAGCTGATGGTAGTGGGTATAACTGGTGTCGATGACGATGTCGGCCTGTGTCGCCAGGGGGCGAAGCAGTTCTTGCTCGATAGGCAAGGCCTCGCGCAGCGAGCGGTCGGCGGTGGTCAGCGGATGGCGGCGGCGCGTTTCACTGTAACGCTTGACTATGATGCGCTCTTCCGCATGCATGTAAACCACTTCGCAATCGATGCCTTTGCTACGGATGAAGGCCAGAATGTCGGGAAAATCGGGAAGTTTATCAGTCTGATTACGGGCATCGATGCCGATGGCGGTTTTGGCGTAGGTTCGTTCATCGTTCAACATGACGTTGACGACGAACTCCTGCAACAAGGTTACTGGCAAATTATCGATGCAGTAATAACCGCAATCTTCCAAGGTATCGAGCGCGATGCTTTTTCCAGACCCCGACAGACCGCTGATGATGACGAGCTTCATGATCCCCCTTTGACGGAATGGGGCGAAGCCTGTCTGCCCGCCCCGTTCTATCTTAACGATGGTTGTGTAGTTTTTCCTTGTGCTTGAGTATTTGCCTGTCCAGTTTGTCGACCATGTTGTCGATGGCAGCGTACATATCTTCCTGGGTGTCTTCTGCGTACAGCTTGGCACCGCTGACCTGCACGGCGGCTTCGGCTTTTTGTTCGAGTTTCTCGACGGTCAGAATGATGTGGACATCGACCACGTTGTCGAAATGACGCTTGATCTTGGCGATTTTTTCTTCCGAGTAAGCTTTCAGCGCTTCGGTGACTTCGACGTGGTGGCCTGTGATACTAACTTGCATGGAGATACTCCTAAGGTTTGGAAAATGTGCTTGCCGAATGGATCAAATCAGCCGCTTGCGCTGGCTGGTAGATGGAACCAACATGGCCTCGCGGTATTTTGCAATCGTGCGACGCGCAACATTGATACCTTTCTCCTTCAAAAGGTCGGCTATTTTACTATCGCTCAATGGTTTGGCTGGATTTTCATTGTCGACCAGTTCCTTGATGAGTGCCCGAATCGCCGTTGCCGAACATTCGCCGCCGTCCTCGGTATTGACGTGGCTGGAGAAAAAATATTTGAATTCGATGACGCCCTGCGGCGTGTGCATGTATTTCTGCGTGGTCACTCGCGAAATGGTCGATTCATGCAGACTCAGTTCCTCGGCGATGTCGCGCAACACCATGGGCCGCATGGCAATCGGGCCATGGTCGAAAAAATCGCCTTGCCTGTCGATGATGGATTTGGCCACCCGCAGCAGAGTGTCATTGCGGCTGTGCAGGCTTTTGATGAACCAACGGGCTTCCTGTAGATGGTTCTTCATGCTGACATTGTCCTGGCTGTTATCCGCGCGTTTTACCATGCCCGAATAAAACGGGTTGACACGCAATTTGGGCGCAATATCGGGGTTGAGGCTGGCCAGCCATTGGCCACGAATTCTGGAAACGAACACGTCGGGTACGACGTATTCGACATCGTTGGCCTGCAAACTCAAGCCGGGCTTGGGATCCAGTGTGCGTATCAGTGTCAGCACCGACTTGATCTGGTGCTCGGGCCATTCCAGGCGTTTGCTCAATTTGGCAATATCGCAGCTGGTCAGCAGATCAAGATGGCGGGCGATGAATTCCAGTGCCAGCGCCTTGTACGGCGTAGCATCGGGCAGTTGCGCAACTTGCAGATGCAGGCAGTCGGCAAGGTCGAGAGCGCCGACACCCGAGGGGTCGAAATTCTGGATCAAATGCAGAACGGCTTGCACCTCGTCGCGCTCCAGGCTTTCCAGGTGGTCGAACAGGCCTTGCCAGAGGTCATCGACGCTGCTGGCCAGATAGCCATCGTCATTGATGGCATCGATGATCGCCACACCGATGACGTAATCCCTGTCGGAGACAGGCGTCAATTCCAGCTGCCATAACAGATGATCGCGCAGGGTTTCGGTTTTGCTGCGAAAGCTTTCGAACTCGGGCGCCTCCTCGCCATTGTCGCCATTGTCGCCAGCGGGCAGGCTGCTTTCGAATACATCGTCCCAACCCGCGTCGACCGGCAATTCGTCGGGCATATCGGTTTGCGATCCCTCACTGGTGATCTGGTCGCTGTTATCGATTTTCTTTTCCTGCTTTTCCTGATAATCCCGCCCCGATTGTTCGTCCTCCTCGACTTCGAGCATGATGTTCGATTCCAGGGCTTGCTGAATTTCCTGTTGCAAATCCATGGTCGACATTTGCAGCAGCTTGATAGCCTGCTGCAATTGCGGCGTCATGGTAAGACTCTGGCCTATCCTTAGCTGTAGTGACTGTTTCATAGCTCAAAATTCATAGACTGAACCGATCGCCCAAATACACGCGGCGAACCTCTTCGTTGTTCACCAATGCGTCCGACCGCCCCTCTGCGATGACGCGGCCCTCATTCAGGATATAAGCTCTGTCGCAAATTTCCAGTGTCTCCCGTACCTTGTGTTCGGTAATCAGGATACCGATGCCACGATCGCGCAGATGAGCAATGATTTTCTGCAAATCCAGCACCGAAATCGGATCGACACCGGCAAAGGGTTCATCAAGCAAGATGAATTGCGGCTCGGACGCCAGGGCGCGGGCAATCTCGCAGCGCCGCCGTTCGCCGCCCGACAGGCTCATCGCGATATTGTCGCGCAAATGTTCAATGCCGAACTCGGCCAGCAGCTCGGCTATCATCAGCTCGATCTGGCCATCGGTCAGATCATTGCGTATCTGCAACACCGCCCGCAGATTGTCGGCCACGCTCAGTTTGCGGAACACCGAGGCTTCCTGCGCCAGATAGCCTATGCCCATCCTGGCACGACGATGCATGGGATAGTGAGTGACATCCTGGTCATCGAGGACGATTCGGCCCTGATCGGCGCGTACCAAGCCAACCAGCATGTAAAAACTGGTGGTTTTTCCGGCACCATTCGGCCCCAGCAGCCCGACGATCTCACCGGTTTCAACCTGCAAGCTCACGCCATCGACCACCGTGCGGCGACCATAACGCTTGTACAGCGCTTCAGCAATCAAACGGGCCATGCTATTGCGCCGGTTTGGGCTTGATGACGGAATGTACGCGCTTGCCGTCGGTGTTGGACTCGCCGGCTTTCAGCAATGAATTTTTGGTGTCGTATTCGATGCGCTCGCTCGATTGCTTGGCATCACCCTGCCAGACCGACGCATTTTTCATGAAAATCAACAGGTTTTTTTCAGGGTGAAACTCGATGATCTGGCCTTCGCCATGCATTTCTTCCTTGCCAACCGCAGGCAGTTGCTTGAATCGCGATGGATTACCGGTAGCGACCAGCTTATCGATACCGCCATTCTTCAAATTAACCACCAGCTTGTCGGCGTTGATCTTGATGCTGCCTTGGGTAGCCACCACGTTGCCAATATAGGTACTGGTTTGGGCTTTTTCATCGTACATCGCGTGGTCGGAGTCGATATAAACCGGTTGTTCGGCATCGCTCTCCAGTGCCATCAAGGCAGGAACGATCAGCAGCAAAACCAACCCGATCAGCAGCTTAGTTAATTTCATAACGGCCTTTGACTTTGGATAACAATTTCAGATGGATAGGGCTCGTAAATGTAACCTCCATGCCGGTTCCCGAGGACTTGTTCGGCGGATTGATGATTTCTGCCCAGTCAGCGGTTTCTGCGTAATTCTTCGACAACTGCACCCGCAAATTCGATGTATTGACGGTCAGCGCCCTGGCCGTCTTGCTGGCTTCCCGTTTGATGAGAGCCTTGCCGTTCAGCTGTAAATGATCGCCATCCGCCGCCATGATGCCGGTTTCCGACTCGATCAGCCACGGCGCCGCATTGGCGTTGTACAACGTCATCACCGGGCTGACGAGGTGGATTTCGCCACTGGTCTTGAAATGCTGCATGGTCTCGGCCCGCAATTCGCTTTTTACGACTCCGAACGCATCCATTTCTTTTTTATGGTAGGCGTGGCTGAAAAAATCGGCACCGCCTTCGGCAACCCGCAATGTGGTATCGCGCTGTTGGTAGATACTCAGCAGCCACCACGACAACAAGGCCGCGATGCCCACGTAAACATAGGCGCGATAATTATCCCAAACAATCACAGATAAGCCTCCAGCACGCCGTCGAACGTACCCTGAACCTGCATGATGGTGTCGCAGACTTCGCGCACGGCACCCAGGCCGCCGGGCGTCTGTGTCTGCCAGTGCGCCCGCTGCCGAACGGCGAAATGGCCATCGTGAACCGCTACCGCAAAACCCGCTTGCAACATGATGGGCAAATCCAGCACATCATCACCAACATAAGCCACCTGGTGTGGCTGCAACTGCAAAATCCGCAGTATGTCCTGAAACGCCGCCCGCTTGTTGTCGTGGCCCTGATAAACGTGTTTCACACCCAGGCTTTGCATACGCAGCGTCACGGAATTTGATTGGCGACCGGAAATCACCGCCACCTCGACGCCGGTTTGACGTAACAGCTTGATGCCGTGACCGTCACGGGCGTGAAAGCACTTGTATTCCTTGCCCTGGTCGTCGAAAAACAGACGGCCATCGGTTAGTACGCCGTCGACATCGAGAATCAGCAGCTTGATGGGTTTGATGCGTTCCTGTTGTTGTAACGTCAATTGCATGGTTGTCACTCAAACGATACCGGCACGTAACAAATCGTGCATGTTCAATGCGCCAATCAAGGCCCGGCGCTCGTCAACCACCAGCAAGCCGTTGATCTTTCTGGCTTCCATGATCTGCATGGCTTCGGCAGCCAGAATGCCGTCGCCTATCACCTGACACGGACTGGTCATGACATCGGCAACAGCGGTGGCATGAATGTCGAGGTTTTTCGCCAGCATCCGCCGCAAATCACCATCGGTAAACACACCCGCCACACTATCGTCTGCGGTCACAATCGCCGTCATCCCCAGTTTTTTGGCCGTCATTTCCAGCAAGGCATCGCTCACCTTCGCATCGACGGCAACTTTGGGCACGGCATCGCCGGTGTGCATGATGTCGTCAACCTGCAACAACAAGCGCTTACCCAGACTCCCCCCCGGATGCGACAAGGCAAAATCATCGCGGGTGAAGCCTTTGGTCACCAGCAACGAAACCGCCAGCGCATCGCCCATCACCAGGGCAGCCGTCGTGCTGGAGGTAGGCGCCAGACCCAGAGGGCAGGCTTCCTGTTCAACCGAGGTATCGAGATGCACCGTGGCAAACCGCGCCAGCGCCGACCCGGCATTCCCCGTCATCGCAATCAACGGCACACCCAGGCGTTTGATGATAGGCAAAATGGTGAGGATTTCCCCGGTTTCACCCGAGTTCGACAGCGCCAGCACGACATCCTGGCGGGTAATCATGCCAAGGTCGCCATGGCTGGCCTCACCCGGATGGACGAAAAACGCCGGTGTCCCGGTACTGGCCAGCGTCGCGGCGATTTTGCCGGCGATATGACCCGACTTGCCCATGCCGGTTACCACGACGCGGCCACGACAAGCCAAGAGCAGATGACAGGCCGCAACGAAGTTTTGGTCGATACGCTCGACCAGGCGCGAAATCGCCTCGGTTTCGGCCTGAATCACCGCCGCCGCCAGCGCCCGAATGTCGCGATCTTCGTTCAGACTCATGCCAGACCAACA
>Ga0006715J51105_100434_pt1 | contig 16850 bp, 18 predicted proteins | sample SubbioQV12_AUG13_FD_51105 | JGI IMG/M metagenome (IMG submission 51105) | reverse complement strand
ATCTGGGGTGATGCCGGTTGCGGCAAAAGCCATTTGTTGCAGGCTGTTTGTCGGCAGGTTCAAGCACAGGGACGGGAGCCGTTCTACCTGCGCTTTCAGCCTAAGCAATTGCCATCGCCAAATTTGCTGGATGGGCTGGAGTGGGTGGAATGGGTGGGTTTTGACGATGCTCAACACATCGCCGGTGACAAGGACTGGGAAACGGCGCTATTCGCGTTTTACAACAAGCACCGGCAGAACAATCATAAATTGCTGATTGCTGCCGATTGCCCGCCTATTTATCTGCCGATCGAGCTGGCTGACTTGAAAACGCGAATGAGCTGGGGATTGACGCTGAAGCTGCACGCATTGCGCGATGACCAGTTGATCGAAGCCCTGGCGTACAAGGCGCATTTTCTCGGCTTCGAATTATCGCCAGCAGTTGGACGTTTTCTGCTGAATCATTACGTCCACGACATGGCCCGGCTCTGGCAGTTGTTGGACAGGATAGATCGGGCGACATTGGCCGCCGGACGCAAACTAACGGTACCTTTCCTCAAGCAGATTCTTGCAGACCGGGCGTAATTCTTTCTTGGCCGCCCACGTAGACCGTGGGAGCCAGAAAAGAGACTGAATCAGAGCTTGATGCTGTCATTCAGCATAATGACTTTTTCCGCCTGCTCGGCTTCCAGCTTTTTACGTTTATCGCATTTTTCCGTGCAGACGCAGTTACCCGTGCCGCCGCAGGAACCTTTGATTGCATTACGCCCGAACAGGACACCCACAGCCATCAGGGCAATCACGATCAGCATGAATAAAAATGTGACTAAAAAATAGGTCATGGCAGATACCCTCTAAACAAATGATTTTGATACACCGTCAAACGATTATCACAGTCAGCCGTTGGTTCAATCACAGGGCTTGACGCATAAAAAACGAGGGGCGATCAATATCGCCCCTCGTCATGTTCAACATACCGCGACCGATCAACCGCCGAAGTCGTCGAGGAAGATGTTTTCCCTGTCGACACCGTTGGCCACCAGCATGTTGATGACCGATGAGTTCATGATCGGCGGACCGCACATGTAATACTCGCAGTCTTCCGGTGCCGGATGGTTTTTCAAGAACTCTTCGAACAACACGTTGTGTATGAAGCCGGTGTAACCTTTCCACTCGTCTTCAGGCAGCGGGTCGGACAAGGCTACGTGCCACTTGAAGTTGTCGTTTTCGCGTTGCAACATGTCGAAGTCTTCGACGTAGAACATTTCACGCTTGCTGCGCGCACCATACCAGAAGGTGATTTTGCGTTTGGATTTCAACCGGCGCAACTGGTCGAAAAGATGCGAACGCATCGGCGCCATACCGGCACCGCCACCGATGAACACCATTTCGGCATCGGTGTCTTTGGCGTAGAACTCACCGTATGGGCCTGACACCCATACTTTATCGCCTGGCTTCAGGTTGAAAATAAACGATGACATGATGCCGGGCGGCGTACCTTCCGCTGCATTCGGCGGCGGTGTCGCAATACGCACATTCAGCATGATTTCTTTTTCTTCAGGATAAGAAGCCATCGAATAGGCGCGCAAAGTAGGCTCTTTGACGTCGGAGACATAACGCCACAAATTGAATTTATCCCAATCTGGACGATATTCCTCGGCGACGCTCATGTCCGAGTATTTGGATATGTGCGGCGGACATTCGATCTGGATGTACCCACCGGCACGATAGTCGATGACTTCGCCTTCGGGCAGATCCAGCACCAGCTCCTTGATGAAGGTGGCAACGTTATCGTTGGATTTAACAGTACACAGCCATTTTTTGACGCCGAATACACTGTCTTCCACTTCGACTTCCATATCGGTTTTAACCGACACCTGGCAAGCCAGGCGTTCACCATGCGCCGCTTCACGCTTGGTGATATGCGAAAGTTCGGTGGGCAGAATATCGCCGCCGCCCTTGTGAACCTTGACTTTGCATTGGCCACACGAACCACCGCCACCACACGCCGAGGAGACGAACAATTGGCTGTCGGACAACGCGTTCAATAATTTGGAACCGGCAGGCACATGAATTTTTTTCTCATGATTGATGAGAATCTCCACGTCACCCGCCGCTACCAGCTTTTTCTTCGCGCCGATAATGATAAATACCAGCGCAATCACGATAACCGTGAAGAAAATAACCCCTAATGCAATTTCCAGCATTACGATACCTTTACAGTTGAATTCCAGAGAAGGCCATGAAGCCCAGAGACATCAGGCCCGCAGCAATGAAGGTAATACCCAGGCCTTGCAACGCAGCCGGAATATCACTGTATTTCAATTTCTCGCGCACACCGGCCATCAAGGTAATCGCCAAGGCCCAGCCGAAACCGGAGCCGACACCGTAGACCACGCTTTCGCTGAAGTTGTAATCGCGCTCGATCATGAACAGACTGCCCGCCAGAATGGCGCAGTTCACGGTAATCAATGGCAGAAAGATACCCAGTGCGTTGTACAAGACCGGAACGAACTTATCCAGAAACATTTCCAGGATTTGTACCATGGCCGCAATCACACCAATACAGCTCAGCAAGCTCAAAAAGCTCAAATCAACGCCGGTGATACCCAGCCATGACAAGGCGTCTTCCTTTAGCAAGGTTTGATAGATGAAGTTGTTGGCCGGCACGGTGAGGGTTTGCACCACCATGACCGCGACACCCAATCCCATGGCCGTGGAAATTTTCTTGGACACCGCCAGGAATGTGCACATGCCCAGAAAGAACGACAGCGCCAGGTTTTCTATGAAAACCGCTTTGACGAATAAAGAAATATACGCTTCCATCAGTGGTGCCCTCCTTCACCGTGAGCAATAGCCATGATACTGAACTCTTTTTGTTCAACCTGTTTGGGCTTCCAGGTACGGAATCCCCAGATAATCAGGCCGATGACGAAAAATGCGCTTGGCGGCAGCAACATCAAACCATTGGGTACGTACCAGCCACCGTCTTTCACCAGTGGCAGGACATCGATACCCAGCAGCTTGCCGGAACCCAGGGTTTCACGAACGAAAGCGACCATAATCAGAATCAGGCTGTAACCTGCACCGTTACCGAGACCGTCGATGAAACTTTGTAGCGGCGGATTCTTCATTGCGTACGCTTCGGCACGCCCCATCACGATGCAGTTGGTGATGATGAGACCGACGAAGACCGACAGTTTTTTGCTGATTTCGAAGGCAAAGGCTTTCAGCAACTGATCGACGACGATAACCAGCGAGGCGATGATAATCATCTGCACGATGATGCGGATGCTGCTGGGTGTGTGTTGCCGCACCGCACTGATCGCGGCACTGGAACACGCCGTAACCGAGGTCAACGCCAGCGCCATAATCAATGAGGTTGACATTTGTGAAGTAACCGCCAGCGCCGAACAGACGCCCAGCACCTGCAAGGTGATGGGGTTGTTATCGACCAAGGGTTCGAACAACACTTTTTTGGTTTCTTTATCCATGACCCGTCCTAACCGTTTGATTTGAGTTTATTCAGATAAGGTGCAAAGCCTTCAGGCCCCATCCAGTACTGAATCAAATTGCTGACGCCTCGACTGGTCAGCGTTGCGCCAGCCAGACCATCCACCTTGTAGACGGCATCAGGACGACTGGTATCAGCCTCACCTTTCACCAAGGTCAAAGCAACCTCACCGTTATCGCCATACACTTTTTTGCCTTTCCAGAGTGCGCGCCAATTGGGATTCACCACTTCGCCACCCAGACCGGGGGTTTCGCCCTGATCGTACAGATTGATGCTTTGCACGGTTTGGCCATCGGCTTCTAACGCCATGAAGCCATACATCGTTGACCAAAGACCATAGCCGTTGACAGGCAAAATGATGGACTGCAATTGATCGCCATTCTTGACCAGAAACACCTTGGCATATTTGGCCTTGGCACGAATGCTGGCAATGTCCTTGTCAACCGGGATCGCGATGTTTTGCGCCGGGTCTTTTGCCGCTTTGCGCTGATCGTAATCATCGACATCGACGTTATCGACATAAAGCCCGGTTTCCAAATCGACCAGTTTGGCTTCGATTTTTTCCTTGAAAGCCTGGTCGATATTGGTACCTTCATCGAGCAAACCCGCCACATCAAGGATATTTTTTTTCATATCCAGGGCTTTGTTATGGGCTTGCAGAGGACGCAAAGCGACGGTGGCAAGAGAAACCAGCACCGCACACACCAAACACAAAGCCAGTGCTACGTTGATGGTTTTTTCCAGGCTGTCATTGCTCAGAGCCAGAATGCGTTCTGCATAGGCCTTGAACTGCTCGTAGTATTTGCAAGCCTGTTCGTTGTACTTGCAGGTTTTTTTCTCGACATTAAGCATGGCGCTTGATCCTCCTGTTGATATTCGCTTGAACCACAAAGTAATCGATCAAGGGGGCGAACATGTTGGAGAACAAAATGGCAAGCATGACGCCTTCCGGAAACGCCGGATTGACTACGCGGATGATGATGATCATGACGCCGATCAACGCGCCGTAAATCCAGCGCCCGGTGTTAGTGTTGGCGGCAGAAACCGGATCGGTGGCCATGTAAACCGTGCCGAAGGCAAAACCACCCAGCACCATGTGCCAGTACCAGGGAATGGCGAACATCGGGTTGGTGCTGCTACCGATGACGTTCAGCAGGGTAGACATGGCAATCATGCCTATCATCACGCCGCCCATGATGCGGTAGGACGCAATACGGGTATAAAGCAGGAATGCCGCACCCAGCAAACAGGCCAGCGTAGAGGTTTCCCCCATTGAACCGGGTATGAAGCCAAGGAAGGACTGGAACCAACCGAAACTGCCGGTAATGGCATCCAGGCCACCCACAGAGGCCAGGGACAGCGCAGTGGCACCGCTGAAACCGTCAACCGCGACCCAAACCGAGTCACCGGAAATCGATGCCGGATAGGCAAAGAACAAAAAAGCCCGCCCAGTCAGCGCCGGGTTGAGGAAGTTTTTACCGGTACCGCCAAACACTTCCTTGCCCAGCACGATACCAAACGAGATACCCAAAGCCACTTGCCACAGCGGAATGCTGGCTGGCAGGATCAGGGTATACAGCATCGACGAGACCAGAAAGCCTTCGTTGACTTCATGTTTGCGCACGGTGGCAAACAATACTTCCCAGAAGCCACCAACCGCGAGGGTGACAAAGTACACCGGAAAGAAATACAACATGCCGTGAACCAGGCATGACAACGGGTTGTACGGGTTGTAGCCGAACAAAGCCATGGGAATGCTGCGCCAGCTATCGATATCTGTTGCGCCGATTTTTTCCATGGCCAGATTGGCCTGATAGCCCGTGTTGTACCAAGCCATCAGTACGCAGAATGCCGTTGCAATTACGACGAAGGTCATCGTCCGTTTCAGGTCGTTGCCATCACGAACGTGCGTGGTGCCGCGTGTTACAGCGGACGGCGTGTACAGAAAAGTGTCTACCATCTCGTAGAGACCGTAGTACTTTTCGAGCTTGCCGCCTTTTGTAAAATGCGGCTCTATGCTATCCAGATAATTTCTAGCCGACATTTATCCTTCCTTCTCAATTTTGGTTAAATTTGCCCGCAATACCGGTGCGAAATCATGTTTTCCCGGATCCACGAAAGTGAACAACGACATATCTTCCTCGCTCAACTCCAGGCAGCCCAAAGCCTGTGCGGCATCGGTATCACCGACGACAATGGCTTTCAATAGAGGTGTCGGCAGAATATCCATGGGCATTACGTCTTCGTAAATCCCCACCGGCACGATTGCACGGTTGCTGCCGTTCTTATCGGTAGTCAGCGGAAACAGGCGGTCAGATTTACGATCCTTGCTCGACACGTAAACATTAAGCGCGGAGTATTTGTCTTTGCCAGGCACGATCCAGCCAAAGAATTCGCGATCGCGACCTTCCTTCAAAACCGACACTTGCAAGTTGTACGCACCCAGGTAAGCCAAGGCACCAGCGGCTTCATGACCGTACAGCACGGAACCCGAAATCACGCGGCTTTCGACAGCCTCCAACTCGCCCGCCACCAGATCATCAAGATTGGCACCCACGCGGGTTTTGACCAGACGCGGATTTTTAACGGTAGGGCCGGCGAGGGCAAGCACACGCTCGACATCAAGCTTGCCGGTGGTGAACAACGCGCCTATCGCAATGACCGATTGGTAATCGATATGCCAGACACTCTTGTTGGCATTGACAGGGTCGATGAAATGAATATGCGTACTGGGCAAGCCAGCAGGATGAGGGCCGGAGAATTCGGCAACCTGTACACCCACCGCAGACGGCACATTGGCACCCGTCGCCTTGCACAGCCAAGTTTTACCCGCAGTCAATTTGGCTATGACGGTCAGACCGTTGACGAAATCGCTCTCGCGGGCGGCGATGATGACCGCAGGCTCCGCCGCCAGAGGCCGGGTATCGATGGCGGTGACGAAAATCGAACTGGGTTGCGAATCTGGGCTTGGCACCTTGCCATATGGCCGGGTCTGAAACGAAGTCCACAAACCGGAAGCCAGCAGATTTTGTTTTACCTTGTCGGCATCCAGACCGGCCAACTCGTCGGCGTTGAACCGGGCAAATGTTTCTTGCTGATCGCCCGATAATTCGACAACCACCGAAAGCAAAACCCGCCGCTCCCCACGATTGATGGCCTTGACCACACCCGAACCCGGCGAGGTGAAATTGACCCCCGGATTCTGTTTATCCGAAAACAAGGGCTGCCCCAACTTGACCCTGTCACCTTCGGCGACCAGCATTTTTGGCTTCAGCCCCACGTAATCGCCACCTAAAAGCGCAACCGACTTGACAGCGCCACCCTCGGTTATCGTTTGTTCGGGATTGCCCGAAATGGGCAAATCCAGACCTTTGTTTATTATGAATCGCATAATGTATACGCTTAGCTCCCCAGACAAATTTCAGCCAAAAGCCCCAGGATGAATCCAAAATCCTTCCGGGACAGTTCAAGACATAAAACCGCGCCATTACATCACAACCAACCTGTGTTCTCAACGCGAAGCCTGTTCAAAACAGGGCAATCGCGCCATGCGTCAGAACCAAGTTATTGATTTTTAGCAACTAAAGCTTAGGAGTTCGTATTTTTAATTACATTATTGCTTAAAAGCGATTAAAAACTGATTCGACTTTGAAAAGCCATGCATCTCGACTCGAAAACATTAACCTGTAAGCCGCTGATTTATATGATGATAAAGCTTAATGACCAAGTACAGACGCACAAGCTCCTGCTGTGTACAGCAAAAGCAACACACTGACCTTGCCCGCTCATCATGCGCTGTCCTGTACATCAAGCTCGACATGGATTCCCAAGGAGACCGTGGGAACCAGAAACCAGAGCCAGACCCTCCTGACCCTCGACATCAATTCAATGCAAACAGCCGATAGAAGTTGTCGCGGGATTGCTGGGCAATGGTTTCTACCGAGGTATTGCGCAGCTCGGCAATATGTTCGGCCACATATCTGACATAGGTTGGGTAGTTAGGCTTGCCGCGATGGGGCATGGGTGCCAGATACGGTGAATCGGTTTCGATCAGAAAGCGATCAGACGGCACACGCTGGGCTACATCCTTGATGGTATGCGCATTCTTGAAAGTGACGATGCCGGAAAAAGCAATGTAAAAGCCGAGATCCAGCGCTTTTTCGGCATACGCCCAATCCTCGGTGAAACAGTGGATGATGCCGCCAACTTGATCGGCACCTGCCTCGCGCAATACATCCAGGGAATCGTGCCCGGCATTACGGGTGTGAATAATCAAGGGTTTTTGCAGGATTTTCGCAACCTGGATATGTGTGCGAAAACGCCGATGCTGCCATTCGACATCACCCTGGCTGTGAAAATAATCCAGCCCGGTTTCGCCAATGGCGATCACCTTGGCATCCTGCGCCAGCGCCAGCAAGTCGTCGACGCTCGGCTCCCGCCCATCGGTGACATTGGGATGCACACCGACCGACAAGGAAATGTCGTCATAAGGCGCAACCAGCGCCCGCATGGCAGGAAAGACTTCGAGATCGATGCCTATGCACAGCATGTGTTCGATCTGCTGCTGACGGGCGTCGGCCACGAAGTCTGCAAACTGGTTTTGGTAGGGAGCCAGATCGATGCGATCCAAGTGACAGTGGGAGTCGACAAACATGATGGACTTGTTGGATAAGTGGCCGCTAACGTCGTGGCGATTTGATTACATCGTATGGGTAGGACGGTCAGCCTCCAGCGTACCGGCAAGATAGGTTTCGATTTTATTGCGGGCAACGCCGCCGTCCTGATCGTTGAATTGCACACCGATCCCTGGCGCACGATAGCCTTCAGCACCCTGCGGCGTTTTCCAGATGATTTTTCCGGCAATCGGCAGTCGCTCGGTTTCTTCCATAAGATTCAGCAACATGAATACTTCTTCGCCCATTTCGTAATCGCGCTTGGTTGGAATGAACAAGCCGCCGTTTTTGATGAAGGGCATGTAGGCGGCATAGAGTGCGCCCTTGTCTTTGATCGACAACGACAAAATGCCTTGTCGGGATGTGGTTTCCGCCATGATGCTACCGGGTATGAAGTTGCAACCAGCCTATCAGTAACTGCTCGAACAGTAGCTGTTTGTTGACTTGCGTCGTCAGCAACTGCCTGGCATTCAACGCCTGATCGTAGTATCGATGCAAGCGAGGCAATTCTAGCCGTGGACACAGGTCTTGCAAGGCGTTTTCGTAATCGGCATCGCGCGGTTCCCGCTCCACCGCCGTCTTCAGCTTGACCAGATCAACCAGCCATTCGATCAGCCAGGCCATGAGTTCGCTGGCCGACGGCTGTTCGAGTTTCGACCAGTTCTCGGCGATGGTCACGACATCGCGTTTGCCTTTTGCGATTCCGAACCAGTCGGCAAAACACGATTGATGAACCTCGATGATGCCCTGCTCGGCGTAATGCCTGGCCTGTATCGGTGAGCCGCCGCACAATCGCAACAGGGCTGCGATGGAACCGGTGAAACCACCCTGCTTCAACCATGTTGCAAGCACTTGCGAATCCGGTTGCCGACAAAGCCAGGTCTGGCAACGACTGCGGATGGTGGCAGGCAAACGCGAAGGGGTTGCGCTAATCAACACGAAACAGGTTCGCTCGCCCGGCTCTTCGAGACATTTGAGGAAGGCATTGGCCGATGCGGTGTTGAGCTGGTCGGCTGGCGACACAATAACGACGCGGCAAGCCTGGCTCTGCGGCTTAAGGCTCAACTGAGCAATCAACTGGCGTATCCTGTCGATGCCGATGGCTTTTCCCGGCTCATCGGATTCAACCAGCACATAGTCGGGATGGGTATGAGCGGCAGACAATCGGCAGCCCTGACATTCGCCACACGCCTGGCCGTCCGGCGTTCTGGCATGGCACAACAGCGCCCGGGCATAACATTCGGCAAGCTGGCGCTTACCCAGCCCCGCCTGCCCGGTCAGCAGCAAGGCTTGGGGAATTCGATCCTGTTCGAGATAGGCCCGAAGGCGCTGCCAGTCATCGAGCTGCCAAGGGTGCAGCCCGTTCGTCCTCATGTCTGACATAAACTCGCCAGCACCTCGGCAATCTGCTGCTGTACGTCATCGAGCGGCAAAGCCGCATCGATAACGCGATAACGCGCCGGACTTTGCGCTGCGCGTTGCAGATACGCCGTCCGTACCCGTTCAAAAAACGCCAGTCGTTCATTTTCGAAACGATCGAAATCACCTCGCCGACCGGCTCTTTGCATACCAACGGCAACTGGCGCATCCAGTATCAGCGTCAAGTCTGGACGCAGATCATCCTGTACCCATTGTTCCAGCCAAGCGATGGCCGTCATGTCCAGGCCACGCCCCCCGCCCTGATAGGCATAGCTCGCATCGGTAAAGCGGTCGCACACCACCCAGGTGCCGCGCGTCAACGCAGGCAAAATCACCTGCTGCAAATGCTGGGCGCGGGCAGCGAACATCAACAGCAATTCGGCCTGTGGCGCCAGTGGCTCGTCATGAAAGTCCAGCAGCAAACCCCGAATCTTTTCCGCCAGCAGGGTGCCACCCGGCTCGCGCGTCACCGTCACCTCGATGCGCCGCTGTTGCAGCCAGTGCTCAATGAAACGAAGATTGGTGGATTTGCCGACGCCCTCACCGCCTTCCAGCGTAATCAATCGTCCTTGCATCATCGTTGATAGGTGTCGACGTATCGTTCATGCTCTTTCAGCGTTGCAGAAAAGGCATGACGACCATCGCCGCGCGAAACGAAAAACAACGCATCACCATCGGACGGATGCAGGGCAGCGATGATGGCCGCCTTGCCGGGCAAGGCGATGGGGGTAGGTGGCAAGCCTTTGTTGACGTAGGTGTTGTAAGGCGTAGGTTCGCGCAAGTCCTGGCGGCTGATGTTGCCACGGTATTGCTCTCCCATGCCGTAGATCACGGTAGGGTCGGTCTGCAACAACATGCCTTTTTTCAAACGCCTGACGAAGACACCGGCAATTTTTTTGCGTTCTTCGGCAGCCGCCGTTTCCTTTTCGATGATTGATGCCAGGATCAAGGCTTGATACGGATTTTCCAGCGGCACATCTTTGTCGCGTCGGTGCCATTCGGAAATCAACAGATTTTGCATGCGATCATGGGCACGCCTGAGCAGCTCGACATCGGTCGAGTGCTTCTCGAAATAATAGGTATCGGGAAAAAACAAGCCTTCAGGATGGGTTTTGTCGGTTCCCAGATCGGCCAGAAATTGCTCCAGCTCGTTTTCCGACAAGGTGTGTTGCAGATTCGGGTTATCCCTGATGGCTTGCAGCATTTGCTTGAAGCCCCAGCCTTCGGGGAAGGTGATGGCGTATTTTCGGGTTTTGCCTTGCGCCAGAGCCGTCAGGATGTCGGCAGCCGTAAAGCCGGGTTGCAGCACATACTCACCGGTTTTCAACACCCGGTCGAGATGGTTGTGGTAAGCGAACAGCTTGAACCAGAACGGGTCGATGGCCAGATTTTGCTGACGCAAGCGAGTAATGACGGTATTCAGCGTATCGCCTTTGCCAACTTCCAGCGTCATGACGTCGGTCACGACAGGCTTTTCCTCGACGAGGTGATAGTGCATCCAGCCCCAGGTCAGCACAAGCCCGGCGACCATCAGCGTGGTAAAGGCGATGATGCTGCGGCTCATGGCATCACCTCGTCGATTTGTTTGATGCAGGCTGCGGTGTAAGCTGTCTGCAATCTGCGTGTCAATGCGCCGACAACCAGTGACCGTGCTTCGAAACGCTGAACCGGCCAGATGCCGATGATCGAATTGGTTACAAAGAGTTCGCTGGCGCGGTCTACCATGGCCATGTCGACACGGGTTTCTGTCACATCAAAGCCGCTTTCGAAAATCCAGCGGCGGACAATGCCCGCGACACCGCATCGATCCAGCCTGGGTGTAACCAGTTTGTCATCAACGACTAAAAAAATGTTGCTCATCGTACCCTCCACGATATGGCCATGCTGGTCGCATAAAAGCCCTTCCTGAATGGTTTCGTCATCCCACTCGGCACGGGCCAGAATCTGCTCCAGACGGTTGAGGTGTTTGAGACCGGCCAGCAGCCGGTTGTGACCCAGCCGCATTTTACACAATCGCAGCCGGATGCCTTCCAAATGACAGGAATCGGGATGACAGGGATAAGGATGCAGAGCAAGAACCCGGGTTGAAACGGGATGGTCCGGCAAACGATAGCCTCGTCCGCCGCTACCCCGGGTAATGATGATTTTAAGAACCGCACGCGGAGCTGCGTGATGGCAGAGCTGGCGGATTTCATCAAGCAAGACAGCCGGCGCAGGTGCCGGAATGCCCAATGCCTGGCAACCAGACAGCAATCTGTCCAGATGCTGTTGCCAAAACAAGGGCTTGCGATCGAAAACGGCAATGGTTTCAAATAATCCATCGCCGTACTGAAATCCCCGATCAGAGATTTCGATGACGTGCCTGCTTTCGCCGTTTATCAACACCATGGTCAGACACGGCGAAAACCACCCGTTGTTACAGGTAGCGCTTGAATACCAACGTCCCGTTGGTACCACCGAAACCGAAGGAATTCGACATAGCCACGTCGATTTTCATGTTTCTTGCCGTATTGGGCACGTAATCCAGATCGCATTCAGGATCGGGGGTATCAAGGTTGATGGTGGGGGGCGCGATTTGATGCTGAATGGCCAGCGCCGTCAGCACCGCTTCGATGCCACCAGCAGCCCCCAGCAAATGGCCTATCATCGATTTGGTCGAACTGACTGCAACCTGGTAGGCATGGTCGCCCAAAGCGCGCTTCATGGCCTGGGTCTCGCCAAGATCGCCCGCCGGCGTCGAAGTGCCGTGAGCATTGATGTAATCGACATCCGCTGGATTCAGCCTGGCATCGCGCAATGCATTAGTCATGCACCGCGCCGCGCCTTCGCCACCTTCGGCTGGTGACGTGATGTGATAGGCGTCGCCACTCATACCGTAACCAACCAGTTCGGCATAGATTTTGGCGCCACGCGCCTTGGCATGTTCGAGTTCTTCGAGAACCACGACACCGGCGCCATCGCTCAACACGAAACCATCGCGATCTCTGTCCCACGGGCGACTGGCGCGTTGCGGATCATCGTTTCGACGTGACAAGGCCTTGGCTGCACAGAACCCGCCCATGGCCGTCGGCGATGTCGTGCAGCGCTCGGCGCCACCGGCCACCATGACGTCGGCATCGCCGTATTTGATCAAACGCGCTGCGTCACCAATGTTATGCGTACCCGTGGCGCAGGCAGTGACAATGGCGAAATTCGGCCCTTTCATGCCGTACTTGATGGACAGGTTGCCGGAAATCATGTTGGTAATGTTACCGGGCACGAAAAACGGCGAAATTTTGCGCGGCCCACTGGCCGCATACGTGGCGTAACACTCTTCGATACCGGTTATGCCACCAATGCCAGCGCCAATCGCGACACCGATACGGTCGGCGTTTGCCTCGGTCACGACAAGCCCGGAATCTTCAATGGCCTGGCAACCCGCCGCAAGACCGTAATGCACGAAACCGTCCATACGCCTGGCATCCTTTTCAGGAAAATAATCGGCTATGTTGAAATTTCTGATGACACCGCCAAACGTGGTTGCAAAACTGGAAATATCGAACGAATCAATCGGGCCAATGCCGCTTCTGCCGTTGATGATTCCGTCCCAGGTATCGGCAACATTGTTGGCCAAAGGCGTAACAGCGCCCAAGCCGGTAATAACAACTCGACGTGTGCTCACAGTAAATTATCGCAAAGGATTGAACTAGCGGAGGGAATGGCTTTCATTCGTTAGGCTAGCCATGAGAGCACTAGCCTGTGGAACGAATTTTTTATTGCAGATTGGCGTTGATGTAATCGATTGCCAATTGTACGGTAGTGATTTTTTCAGCTTCTTCATCTGGAATTTCGCACTCGAATTCTTCTTCCAGAGCCATGACGAGTTCAACCGTGTCCAAAGAATCAGCGCCAAGATCGTCAACGAAAGACGCATCGTTTGCAATTTCTTCCTTTACGCCCAGCTGCTCGGCGACAATCTTTTTTACTCGTTCTTCAATATTGCTCATATATTTTTTCCTCGAACAATGCGAGCGCTCAACATGCAGCACCCACCTTTTTTCAGTGTTGTATTGTTAAATTAGAGTCTCGTCACCGGCCAAGCCTAACGACTCGGCGGATTATACTGGATGTCCTGAAATTTTCACAACTGATAGCCTGACTCAGCCCGGCCAAACGCCATTGCAAATTGAACTCGGCTCGAAACCCGCATCACGCATCGGCTCTCAATGCCTGAATCACCCGCTCCATTCGCATGAAGCGCGAGCCTTTCACCAGCAAACTGGCGTCGGCGCTGGCTACTGCCCGACGAGCGGCGGCGATCAACGCCTCGGGCTGACTAAAATGCCAGCCGTTGGCTTGACCAAGCACATTGAATGCCGTAACAGCAGCCAGGCTGGATTCGCCTATCGCCAGCAACTGGTCGATGCCGCGTTCCCTGGCATAGCGCCCAACTTCGGCATGAAATGCCAAATCCTCGTCGCCGGTTTCTCCCATGTCGCCAAGCACCAATGTGCGCACACCCATCTGTAACGCCAGGGTGTCGATGGCAGCCAGCACCGAATCGGGGTTGGCGTTGTAGGATTCATCGATCAGACAGGCGCCGGTCGAAATCCGGCAGCGCACACCGCGACCGGCCAGCGGCGCGAACGTCTCCAGACCGGCAACGATTGCCGCCTTGTCGACACCCGCCGCCTGTGTCGCGGCTATGGCAGCCAGCGCGTTTCGAACATTATGGACACCGGCGATGGGCAGTTGAAAATCCAGCGCACCCTGCGGCGTGTCGGCGGCCACCCGGGCACCGGTTTCGGATAACTGATAGCGCCCAAACACTTGCGCCGTCGGTTCGAAACCAAAATCCATGATCGTCCTGTCCCCTGCCATGACCCGCCAGATGCCGCAAAACGCATCATCCCCGGGAAAAACGGCAACACCATCGCCAGGCAATGCCTCGATGACCGCACCGTTTTCATAGGCCGTCGCCTCCACACTGTGCATGAATTCCTGATGTTCGCGCTGGGCATTGGTGATTACGGCAATATTGGCTTGGGCGATGTCTGCCAGATAGGCCATTTCGCCCGGATGATTCATGCCCAGTTCGACGACAGCCGCACGGTGTGCCGAAGCCAACTGGCACAGCATCAACGGCAGGCCAATGTCATTATTGAGATTGCCACGCGTCGCCAGCCGGTGTTCGGCAGCGTAAGCGGCTTGCAGAATGGAGGCAATCATTTGCGTCACCGTGGTTTTGCCGTTGCTGCCCGCCACCGCGATGAGCGGTATGTCGAAGCCCCGACGCCAGTTGGCGGCCAATTGACCCAATGCCTGCCTGGCGTTGACCACCTTGATTTGCGGGCAGTCGATGTCCAGCCAACGCTCGACGACCAGCGCCGCAGCCCCGGCAGCCAGCGCCACAGCGGCGAAATCGTGACCGTCGAAGCGGTCGCCACTCAATGCAAAGAACAGCTCGCCCCGGGCGCAGATTCGAGAATCGGTGCTCACGCCCTGAAAAACACGTTTGCCATCGCCCCGCAGCTCGGCAGCCTGCAAACCGGCTGTCAATGCTTGCAAAGTCATAGTGGTTGTCATGGTTTGAAGTCTCTCCTGATAAGGCTGTCCGAGAACAGGAACACGAAAATCGGGTTTAACTGTTGGAAATCTAGCCTATTAACCGACGTATTTTGCCGATGTCGTACAAATTGCTGGATTTTAGGCGCAACCTGGCCTGTTCGCTGTGGATAGGTGTTGTGCTGTCGATGAAGTGGCGCAGTTGGTCGCCAGTCGGCGACAACTATTTTGACGCTGGGGGACGTAGGCGCAAAAAAACCGCCTCATAGAGGCGGTTTTGTGGGTGGTTTTGGCAGTTTCAGTGATTATGATCTGCAAATGCTGGGGCGGTATTTGTTGTCCAATGTGCTGCCAGCGGCACAGCCCCACGCGATCGCACCAGCCGGTATCGTTCCTGCGACCAACGCAGCCCCGTTTGAAGTAGGCGTCAGCACGAGTGTGCCGCCACCTGCCACGGCAGTATAGGTAATCGTTATGTCACCTGCGGCACCTATAGCAACGCTCGTCACGTTTGGTGTTGCAGTAGGCGCCGCCCAACCAGTGGCGAATGCAGTTCCGGTAGCGGCATTTTCCGCCACAGCGGTTTTGGCTGCGGCCGCCATGGCCAAGCCTTCGGTTACGCGCGCTCTTACCGTGTAATCCTGATACGCCGGCAGCGCTACCGCCGCCAGAATGCCGATGATCGCAACGACGATCATCAATTCGATCAAGGTAAAGCCTTGTTGGCCTTTTGCAGTTGGGTTGATGGGAAGATTCATTGAGTGTCTCCTGATGTTGGGTTGTGTATGAATGACGATACTGACTTACCAAGCATTACCCGTGCCAGTTATTGTTTTTATGCAGACATTTGCTTAACCCACTGTTTTGTAAAATAAAAAATACACGCGCAGTCAGCAGACACTTAATAAGCCGTGAGTTTTTACCCTGAAGCACCCTGCTGACATTGCGTCACGGGCGGCAATATGTGACGTTTTTTGTCAGTTTTACAGAAACGCCCTGCACTTCATGCCCACAAATTGCTCAACGCAAAGCGATGTGCGGCAAAAGGCGGTGCGCTAACCGGTTCGGCGTCTTTCAGGCTGTGCAACAAGCACCAGCGGCCAGCGAGCAGTTGATACACTTCCAGCGTTTGCAGGATGGGATCTATCAACCACAGGAAGACCACACCCAGTTTGGCGTAGATCGGCATTTTTTCGCTGCGGTCGATTTTGGTGGTGGCGGGCGACAAGATTTCGCACACCCAATCGGGGACGGTTTCAAACCAGGCGGTTTCCGGCAGCCTGGGCATGCGCTGCTTGCGCCAACCCGCCAAGTCGGGGACGAGGATGTGGCCACCGATGTGCAGTTCGGGTTCGTCTATGATCCACCAATCGTCATCACCCCCGCAGCCACCATGAAACAGCGAGCCTATTTCCATGCCCAGCGCGGAACTGGCCCATGCATGTCTGGGCGAAGGCCTGGGTTGAACGTTCAGGCGGCCAGCTATGATTTCGCCGACCAAATGCTCGGGCAAGCTCAGAATGTCGTCGTAACAGGGTAATTTCAATGCGGGATGGACCATGTCGACTCCTGCTGTCGTTGCGGTTGGCGGGGCGATTTCATTCTGCTATGCGCCACGCACTGCGTATTATTGTGGCGGCCGTCATGGCGTTTTGAAACAGGATTTTCTCGCTCCCACGCCCTTCGCGACTGCAAGGCTTCAGTACCCAGAGCGTCACTAC
>Ga0006715J51105_101410_pt1 | contig 17290 bp, 16 predicted proteins | sample SubbioQV12_AUG13_FD_51105 | JGI IMG/M metagenome (IMG submission 51105) | reverse complement strand
TTACCGCCTTTCGGGGCCTCAGGTGCAAGACTGGTATCCCAATCAGTTCGTCTATCTGGACGACGAATCGGGGTTCGAGGCCATCGTCAAATCGTGCAATGGCGAAACCGCCGTGTTGCAACTGGCCGAGGATTATCGAACCAAACACAACAACGTCTGGGGTATCTGCGCCAAAAACCGGGAACAGAATTTCGCGTTGAATGCCTTGCTCGACCCCAGCATCGACTTCGTGACGTTGCTCGGTTCCGCCGGTACCGGCAAGACTTTGCTGGCACTGGCGGCGGGCCTGGTGCAGGTGATGGATCGCAAAAACTACCTCGAAGTCATCATGACGCGGGAAACCATGCCGGTGGGTCAGGACATCGGCTTTCTGCCGGGTTCGGAGGAAGAAAAGATGACGCCGTGGATGGGCGCCCTGATGGATAACCTGGAGGCTTTGGGCAGTCGCTCGGGCACGACGGACTGGGAGCAGGATACGACCCACAATGTCGTCATGAACCGCATCAAGATTCGCTCGTTGAATTTCATGCGCGGGCGCACCTTTCTGAACCGGTTCCTGATTATCGACGAAGCGCAAAACCTGACGCCCAAACAGTTGAAAACCTTGATAACCCGCGCTGGTTCTGGCTCTAAAATCATCTGCATAGGCAATCTGGCGCAAATCGACACACCTTACCTGACTGCAACCAGCTCCGGCCTGACCTATGTCATTGATCGTTTCAAGGGTTGGGAAAATAGCGCCCACATCACCCTGCGTCGCGGTGAGCGGTCGCGACTGGCGGACTACGCCTCGGATAATCTGTAACAAGCTGGCTGGCAAAACCGATGCGTTTTGCAAGTGTTATTTTCAACATGGCGATACGCATCATATTTTCAGAGGCCGCCGGTAATATCCGATTCAACAGCCCATGAAGGGGGCGACTCCAAAAAAGTTAGGCCGCCAATTTATTGTCCGACAGACTTCTCGATAACTTCCCGATTTAATCCGCCTGGGAACCGCATCGATCGCGATCGATGCGGTGCGCGTCGCCATCGCCAGGTGGCACAAACGAAAACAGCCCTGAACGGGCTGTTTTCGTTTGATTGGCAAGCGACTTCAAGCCGCTTCGGTCAACTGAGTTTGCAGTTCGCCTTTGTTGAACAAGTCCATCACGATGTCGCAACCGCCAACCAGTTCACCCTTGATGTAGAGCTGCGGGTAGGTTGGCCAGTTGGAATAGTCTTTCAGCGCCTCGCGCATTTCGGCATCTTCAAAGATGTTGATGGCGCGGTAATCGGCGTTGCAGGCTTGCAGTGCTTGCACCACTCGGCTGGAAAATCCGCACTGCGGAAAATCCGGCGTGCCTTTCATGAACAGAACCACGGGGTGGCTTGCCAGTTGCTGTTCGATTCGTTCCGTTACGTTCATGGTATGTCTCGGTTGAAATGGATAACGCGGGGATTCTATCGATATTTGGCCCGGTTTTCACGGGATTTGCCGTTGAACCGCGTTAAAAATCGGTCATTGGCTTACAGCATTTCACGCATACTGCGAACAAGCCCTCCCAGGCATCGCCCCTGGCTTGGCCTTTCACCTGGCGGTCTATGCGGGCAATGTCGTTTAGTACGGCCAAGGATTGCGACAGGCTCAGCCGTTTCAGAGCGGTTTGGAACAGCGGTTTGCGATTGTCCCAGATTGCCTGCTTTCTGAAGGCGTTGTCGGCGGAAGCGCCTTGTTTCAGCTCGGTTTGCAGGTGGATCACGCTGCGGATGTCGCGGGCCAGCGCCCAGACGATCACCGGCTGTGCGACGCCTTCGGCCTGTAGATGGCGCAGAATTTTCAGGGCACGGCGCAAGCGACCGGCCAGCAACTCGTCGCTCAGCGCATAGATATCGAAGCGGGCACTATCGGCCACGCCGTCTTCTATCATGCGGCGGGTAATCCGGCTGTTGCCATGCAGGATGTAGAGTTTTTCGATTTCCTGCGCCGCCGCCAGCAGATTGCCCTCGATACGTGCCGACAAGCTTTTTACGGCATCCATCTCCAGCGACAGTCCGCGACGTTCGGCACGTCGCCGCAGCCACTGCTCCAGTTCCGCGCCCTGCAACGGCCAGACCTGAATTACGGCACCCAGCTGCTCTATGGCCTGAAACCATTGGGTTTTCTGTGCTGACTTTTCGATCTTGCCGACGGAGATCAGCAACAGCGTATCGGGCGGTGGCGACTGGCAATAATGGACAAGCAATTTGCCGCCCTCGGTGCCGGGTTTGGCGGAGGGCAAATGCAGATCGATCAGCTTCTTGTCGGAAAAAATCGACAGGGATTCGGTTTCGCTGGCAAACGCAGGCCATTCGTTGCCGCTGTCGATGGCGATGACTTCGCGCACAGCATAACCGGCTTGCCGTGCCGCCAGGCGTACCGCATCGGCGGCCTCGCCCAGTTGCAAAGGCTCGTCGCCGCTGACCAGATAGACCGGCAACAAGCGGTTTTTGAGGGCGGTTTCGAGCTGGTCGGGCTTGAGTCGCACGTTCAGCGTGTCGGCTTCTCGACGGCAACCTGAGCCAGCGACATCACCATCCGCGCGGCCTGTTTGTAGATTTCCTTGCGTATCATCATTTCTTCGCTTTCTTTCGCCAGTATCGCCAACTGATCGTTGAAGTATTCGCGGCTGAGTTCGATGGTTTGTTCTTCCATCAGCGGCTTTTCCTGTTTGTCGTAAAACTGGAATCGCAGGTAGTAATCCAGCTCCATTTCGCTCGACTTACCGGTCGAGCCCATCGACAGCACCCGACGGCGAATATCTTCCCGCAATACTTTGACCACGACACCGGCCTCGTTCGGCGACGCAGTCAGCCTGCCGCTGGCTGATCGCAGCAAGCCTTTCATTTCGTTGTTCAAATCGGCGGATGCGCCAAATACATACATGGCCTTGACCGACTCCGGCAAAGCGATGCTGCCACGCAAATGAAAGCCGCAGGCCGACACCAGCAGGCTTAAGGTCAGTATAAAAACTGCTCTGCAAAACTGCTTTTTACTGATTCGATTCATTACAACCATCCTGAGAATCTGGTCTCAAACCACGATGCTGACCAATTTTTGCGGCACGACAATCAGTTTTTTGATCGGTTTGCCTTCGATATGACGTTGAACATTGTCGTCGGCCAGTGCCAGGGCTTCAATGTCCTCTTTGGACGCCGTTGCCGCAACCACTAATTTGCCGCGCAGTTTGCCGTTGACCTGAACCACGATTTCGACGCTGTCCTGCACCAGTGCCGATTCATCGATGACAGGCCAGTCGGCGATGACGATGTCGCTGTCGTGGCCCAACTCGTTCCACAATTGCTGCGCGACATGCGGAATGATGGGGGCCAGCATCAACACGATGGCTTCCAGTACCTCTTGCTGCAAGGCCCGGCCATGGGGGCTGTCATCTTCGAATTTGCTCAGGGCGTTGGCCAGCTCCATATTGGCGGCGATGGCGGTGTTGAAGGTGTGGCGTCGCGCCATGTCGTGGGTGACTTTTTGCAGGGTTTGATGCAAATGGCGGCGCAAGGTTTTCTGCGCGTCGTTCAGCGCAGCGATGTCCAGCGCCGCCTGCGGCAAACCGGCTGCGACATGTTGATACACCAGGCGCCACAAGCGTTTGAGAAAGCGGAAAGCGCCTTCGACGCCGTCGTCGTTCCATTCCAGCGACTGGTCGGGCGGCGAGGTGAACATGGTGTACAGCCGCACGGTATCAGCACCGTATTGGTCGATCAGCACCTGGGGGTCGACGCCGTTGTTTTTCGACTTCGACATTTTCTCGATGGGGCCAACCGCCACCAGCGAGCCGTCTGCCAGCAGTTTGGCTCCGATGATCTTGCCCTTGACGTCGCGCTCGACCTCGATTTCAGTGAGGTTGAAATAGCGTTTGTGGCCGTGTTCGTCGAGCTGATAAAAAGTTTCGGCCACCACCATGCCCTGGGTCAGCAGGTTTTTGAACGGCTCGTCGCACACCAGCAGGCCTTGGTCGCGCAGCAGCTTGTTGTAGAAGCGCGAGTACAGCAAATGCAGGATCGCGTGTTCGATGCCGCCGATGTAGTGATCGACTGGCAGCCAGTAGTTGGCGCGGCTGTCCAGCATGGCCGTGTGGCAATCGCTGCTGGCGTAGCGGGCGAAGTACCAGGACGATTCCATGAAGGTGTCGAAGGTATCGGTCTCGCGCCGGGCTGGCTTGCCACATTTTGGACAGGTGGTGTGCGGAAACGAAGGATGCGCGGCTAGCGGCGATTGTGAACCGTCCAGCACCACGTCGCGCGGCAAAGTGACCGGCAGTTGGTCATCGGGTACCGGCACGGTGCCGCAGTCGTCGCAGTAGATCACCGGTATCGGTGCGCCCCAGTAACGCTGGCGCGATACGCCCCAGTCACGCAGGCGGAAATTGGTTTTGCGTTCGCCCTTGTCCAGGTTAGTCAGCTTGGTGGCAATGGCGGCTAAGGCTTGCGGAAAATCCAGGCCGGTAAATTCGCCGGAGTCCTTCAGTATGCCTTTGTCGGTAAAGGCTTGTTCGCTGATGCTGTCGTCCGAGCCGTCGGCGGCGGCAATCACGGCTTTGATGGCGATGCCGTAGCGCTTGGCGAATTCGTAATCGCGCTGGTCGTGGGCCGGTACCGACATCACTGCACCGGTGCCGTAGCTCATCAGTACGAAGTTGGCAATCCACACCGGCACCTGCTCGCCGGTCAAGGGATGAATCGCGGTGTAACCGGAGGCGATGCCGCGTTTTTCCATGGTTTCCATCGCCGCTTCCGAGGTTTCCATCTGCTTGCAGGACTCAATGAACGCAGCGATGTCTGGACGGGTTTCGGCAGCTTTTTGGGCAATGGGATGTTCGGCGGCTACCGCAACGTAAGTCACGCCCATGACCGTGTCGGGGCGGGTGGTGTAGATACGGACGGGCATATTCCAGCCTTCGACGGCAAAATCCATTTCCACGCCTTCCGAGCGGCCTATCCAGTTGGCCTGCATGGTGCGTACCTGTTCCGGCCAGCCCGGCAGTTTTTGCAGGTCATCCAGCAATTCCTGGGCGTAAGCGGTGATTTTCAGAAACCACTGCGAGATTTCCTTTCTCTCGACCGAGGTGCCGCAGCGCCAGCAGCCGCCGTCAATGACTTGTTCGTTGGCTAGCACGGTTTGATCGTGCGGACACCAGTTGACCGGCGCAATTTTTTTATAGACCAGGCCTTTTTCCAGCAGGCGCAGGAAGAACCATTGTTCCCAGCGGTAATAATCCGGGTCGCAGGTTGCCAGCTCGCGGCTCCAGTCGTAACCAAACCCCAGGCGTTTGAGCTGGTTTCGCATGTAATCGATGTTGGCGTAGGTCCAGTCGGCCGGATGCATCGTGTTTTGCATCGCCGCGTTTTCCGCAGGTAGACCGAACGCATCCCAGCCCATGGGCTGCAACACATGCTTGCCTTGCATGCGCTGGAAACGGCTGATGACATCCCCTATCGTGTAGTTACGAACATGGCCCATGTGCAGCTTGCCGCTGGGGTAAGGAAACATCGACAGGCAGTAGTATTTTTCCTTGCCGCTATCTTCCGACGCGCAGAAAACGCCGGATCGTTCCCAGTCCGCCTGGACGTTTTGTTCGATGACTTTGGGGGTGTAATGCTCTTCCATCCTGCTCGTCTATTGGGCTGAAAAAGGCGCTAGAATACCTTACGGGCGACTAAAGCTAAAGCCTCAGATCATAAGGAGAAATCATGCGCGATGACGACAAACTCACCCAAGCTTACGACGATTTGGTCTCTCATCTCTACGAGGCGTGGGACGAAACCCTGCACTCGATTGCCGATGCCATGTCAGACGCCAAGGAAAAAGTCAGCGCATTGGGTGGTTATACGCAGGAAGAGATCAATAAGGCAGCCAGTTACGTCATGCGCGACATTGAACACGCCGCCGTGTCGCCGGTTACGCAAACTCGAAACGATGACGACTTGTCGGAATGGTTGAAATTCGACATAGCTCTGATCGAAAACTTCGCGCTGGATGCGTTCATGAGTCTTGCCGACAAAACCCGCATACAACTGGCCGCGCTTGAACTCGATGCCCAGCAATATCACCCCTACACTGCTGGCGACATCACAGGCCCCGGCACGCTCAATTGCAACGCCTGTGGCAAGGCAATCGCCTTCAAATCCACCAGCGTGATTCCCAAATGCCCAGCCTGTGGCGGCGATACGTTCACACGGTGTTAAGTGACGCGGGAATAAACGGATAGTGTGTAAATAATGGCCAGCTACGGAGTGGTATATTGCCACGAGGAACTAAGTAGCCGGTGCATTTCAGTTCAAGGGGTATCAAGCGCTCAGCCACTCACGCCGACATCAACCTGGTGCACGACTTCGCTGGATGCCAGCTCCAGGCCGCGCTTGAAGTAGTCGCAGGCCTTGTCTTTTTCGTCGCGGACAAACATCAGTTCACCCAGTGACTGATAGGCGCTAACCGAGGCATCGACGTTGATGCTGCGCAGCAAATACTGCTCGGCTTTTTCCATTTGCCCGCAGCGCAAGGCAAGTTTGCCCAGGGTCTGCAACAGCACGGGGTCGGTCGGATAGGCCGCCAGCCACTGTTCGGCGGTTTGCAATTGCCTGGTTGCATCCTGGCTTTCCAGGTCGGCATACAAAACCAGCAGGGTTCTGTCCCAATGGCGACTCAGTTGTTTGACCATATCGGCTTCCACTTCCGAACCCGCGCCTACCGCCATCATGGCGGCGAAATAAATGTTGGCGACGCCAGACATGATGCGGATGTGTTGCGGCAGTGTGGCCCAGCAATCTTTAACCGCTTGCGGGTCGTTGCGCTGCGCCGCCTGCTTGAGCAAGCGGCTGTAGGTTTCGGTTTCCAGCAGACGGACTTCGGTTTCCATCAGGACTTTATGCTCTTGCAACGCGGGCAGCAATTTACTCAATGCCTCCCAGTCGCCCAGATGACGATAAGCATGGTGCATCATGCTCAAGACGCGGGCATGACCGGGGTTGATGGAGTGCAGTGTGCCCAGGGTTTTTAATGCTTCATCGAACTGCTGTTCCGACAGGTGCAATTCGGCTTGGGTAAGGCCTACGGTGAGATCGCTATCGGACGCCTGTTCGGCAGCCTTGCGCAGATATTCGTCGCGCTTGTCTAGTGCGCCGCGAGATTGCGCCGCTCTTGCCGCCGTCAGATAGTGCAGCAAGGGGGCGCCGCTTTGGCTGGCGTGCTTTATCAGTACTTTCTCGGCCCGTTCGAAGTTGCCATCGGCAGCGTCGATCAGACCGGCAATCAGCGCATCCTGCGAGCGGTTGAGTTTGACGCTAAGGCGATTCTTGGCGACATGGCCCGGCATACGCAAAAGCACACCCAGCAGCCTGAAAACGCAATACAACGCAAAAAAACCGATAACCAAGGCAACGACAAACACGGTCAGCGAGGTTTCCAGCGACCAATGACCAAACCCCATCAGCACGTAGCCGGGGTCGTTGTGGGCAGCCAACCAACTGTGCAGGCCGAATGCCACCGCAACCGCCGTCAACAATGAAACAAGGAAATAAATCAGATTTTTCATGAGGCGTACCCGGCTATTGCGCCGCTGATTCAGCAGACGGTGACGGCGGCGGGGCTGCCTGATTGGACGGTGCCTTGTCGTTTTCGATACGCAGCTTGTTGATGTCTTTCAGTAATTTTGACGACAAGCTGATGTCGGGAAGCTGCGCTTTCAGCGCGACATGCAATAGTTTGTCCAATTCGGCAGCAAACTGTTCGGTTTTCAGGTCTTCGGCGAAATTCTTTTTCAACCATTGTCTGGCGTCGGTGATGCTGCTTTTGAACAGGGTGTCATTTTGTTGCACCAGGGCGATTTCGATCATCTCCAGCCTGACCTTGAGCTGCTGCTTGATGAAATGCGCCTCTTCCGGCGTCAGTATGGCGCTGACCGGCTGCTCGGTATGGCGCAGCACCACATAGCCTTCCAGTTGCTTGGCAACCTTGCCCAACAATTCATGGCCGTGTTCGGACAAATCCGGCGCAGCCGGGGCTTTCTCGGGTTGCTTGCCGGCATGGGGCAGAAACACCGACAAACCTTCGACGGCATCCTGTAAATGTTGCAAGCCTGCATAAATGCCGACGATGTCGGGCACAACTACGTTATTCAGCAAGGCAATTTCCTTGGCAATCTGTTCGCGCACCTTGAACACGGCCGGATCGCCGCTTTCCCTAAGCCGCTGGTCGGCCGCTTCCAGCGCCAAGCGTGTGGTTTCCACGTCGCTGACCAGATGCAGCCGTTGATTGGCAATGCTCAGCAGATAGTCGGCATCGGCCAGCAACCAGTCGCCACGGGTTTTGCCGATCTGCTGCTGTATGGTTTTTATGGCGGCTTCCAGGTCTTTGCGGGTGGTATCCAGCCGTTCGTTTTGCAGGCGGGCGTAATCGTCGAGCGCCTTGTTGAAATGATCGTCCTTGTTGCTGAGAGTGGTGTTCAGGTTGGCAATCTGGGATTGCAAGTTCGTCAGCTGATTTTGCAAGCCGTTGATTTCCTTGTCGACTTCAATCAATTTCAGGCTTTCCTGATTGCTTTCGGTGTCTTGAACCGTGCGCATTTGTTGCACGACATAAAACCCCGCCACGCCGAGGCCAATCACCAGAACGATGGAGATAATGCCTATCCACAAACCCGCTAGGGATTTCTTTACGACTACAGCCTGGGCCTTAGTTTCCTGCTGCTCTACTATGTCTTCTGCCACGGTCTTCCCCGCTCAATAACGTTGTCAATGTTTCTACGATGGACGCATCGCTTGGTGCGTCGCTTACCATCACCTGCCGAAAACCCCATTCGATGGCTGCCTGTTTGATTCGCTCGCTCACCACCACCAGCGTGACCGCCTTCAGCAGGACGTGATGATGTTTTCCAACCAGCGTCAGCAGATTGGCCAGCGCCTCGACACTGGTGATGGTGATGGCGTCCAGATCGGCGCTGCCTAGACGCGCAGTCAGGACTGTTGGTTCCTGAGCGGGGCAGTACCTGCGATACACGTCAAGATAGTTCACTACCGCGCCACGCTCGGCAAGCCTCGTCCGCAATATGTCGCGCCCCCCCACGCCCCGCACGATGGTGCAGGTCAAGCCATCGACATGATGTAGCAAGGGTTCGGCTAAAAGACCTTCGCTGCTGAACTGACTGGCAGGTACGCAATCGACCGTCCATCCGGCTTGGCGCAAGGCCTCGGCGGTGGCAGCCCCCACGGCGGCAATCCGGGGCGACCCGGCGGCGGGCATTTTGCCACTTAACGTGGGCCGCGCAAAATCAACTGCGTTGGTGCTGGTAAACAGCAGCCAGTCGCTTTGCAATGCGTTTGCCAGCGACGACTCATCCGGTGTTACAGCGTCGATGGCCAGTGTCGGAAATGCCAAAACGAGGCCACCCTGGCTTTCGATCAAACGGCACAACGGCCCAGCCTGCGCCGCTGGCCGGGTTACTACGAAGGTTGCGCCGTTGAGTGCGGTCATTATGAGTACAACGCTCGCAGAATCTGGCTGGCTCCCTGGTCGAGCAGGTCTTGGGCGATGGCGATACCCAATGTTTCGGCATCGTCGATTTCAGCCTCGCCCTTGGCGCGATAGATCACCGCCCCCTCTGGACTGCCGACCAGGCCGCGCATGAACAAGCCGCCTTCACGTAATTCGGCAAATCCGGCAATCGGCACCTGGCAACCACCATTCAAGTGCGCATTCATGGCCCGTTCGGCGCGCATACGAATACTGGTGGCTTCATGGTGGAGAACGCTGAGGTAGCGATGGATGTCGTCATCATCAATGCGGCATTCGATGCCGATGGCGCCCTGTCCTATGGCGGGCAGGCTTTCATCGGCTGTCAGCGGGCAGGTGATGCGTTCAGCCATGCCCAGCCGTTTAAGGCCAGCCGACGCCAGGATGATGGCGTCGTAATCACCGGCATCCAGTTTGGCAAGCCGGGTGTTGACGTTGCCGCGCAGGCTCAAGATTTCAGCGCGGGGGAGACGTGCTTTGATCTGGCATTGCCGACGCAGGCTGGAGGTGCCGATACGGGCGTTTTCCGGCAAGTCGGACAGGCTGCGGTAGCGGTTGGACACAAACGCATCGCTGGGGTCTTCCCGCTCCAGTATCACGGTAAGATGCAGGCCGTCTGGACATTCGACCGGCACGTCTTTCATCGAATGCACGGCGATGTCGGCAATACCGTCGAGCATGCCTTGTTCGAGTTCCTTGACGAACAAGCCTTTGCCGCCCACCTTGGCTAGCGGCGCATCGAGGATTTTGTCACCACGGGTGACCATTTTCACCAGTTCGGTTTTCAGGCCAGGAAAGGCCGTTTGCAGACGGGCTGCCACATGCTCGGCCTGCCAGACCGCTAACGGGCTTTGCCGGGTTGCGATTCGTATGGTTCTGTCTGTCAACACATTGTCTGCCGGAAAGTCGATGCCGGGGTGTTTCAAGGCATCTTGCTGTTTTTAAATAAAAAATAGTGACGCAGAATGCGGTGACGTAGGAGTCGCATCAATCGCGTTCTGATGCGGTTCGTGCCTCACCGCATTCCGCCGCTCTGCGTGGAAGCCATGTCAAGCCACGGCTTCAGGGCTGAAAATGTGCGCATTGTAATCCGATTCCCATGCTGGATTTCGGATAACTTGTCAGCCGTCGCCTGGTCAGCGAATCGTAAAATCGGCAAAAGCCTCATCATTATCACAGCGGCCAACGCCGATATGGCTGACGTGCGCCAGCCTGGGGCCTTGGTGGCACCAGGCCAGCAATTGCTGCAAGGCGGCATCGGGGCCACGGGCGACGATTTCGACATCGCCGTTCGCCAAGTTGCGGACGAAGCCTGTGAGGTTCAGTTTCACTGCCTGTCTCTGGGTGGCAGCCCGAAAGCCGACGGCCCTGAACCCGGCCTTTGACGATGATGTGCATGCTTTCGCTCATAGCGTGATACGCCAGCAATAATGGATTTTCGGGTCGCGGGCGAAATCCACAGGGATGGTTTTTGCGCTGATGTTGTCGATAGTCAGTGCTTTGAGGTTTTCGCTATCGAGCTTGAAACGGCGGAAATTGGTTGAGAAATACAGTATGCCGCCGGGGGCCAGTAATGCCGATGCGTTGCGTATCAGTTGCACATGGTCGTTTTGCACATCGAAGCTGTCGTCCATTTTCTTGGAATTGGAAAACGTCGGCGGATCGAGAAAGATCAAATCGAATAGCGGTTTGGAACGGGATGCGGCCTGTTCCGCCAGCCAGGTCAGGCAATTTGCCCTGACCTGGGTGTGCCGGGGGCCGCCTATGCCGTTGAGTTCGAGATTGCGCTTGGCCCAGGCCAGATAGGTGTTGGACATATCGACGCTGAGCGTCGATGCCGCGCCGCCGACCGCGGCATGCACTGTTGCCGCACCGGTGTAGGCGAACAGATTGAGGAAACGCTTGCCTTTGGCCTGCTGCTGAATCAGTTGACGGATTGGGCGATGATCGAGAAACAGGCCGGTGTCGAGATAATCCTCGAAATTGACCCAAAACCGGCAACCGGCTTCTTCCACGACATGAAAGCGGCCCGTGTCACCGTGTTTTTCGTATTGATCGGTATTTTTCTGCCTGCGACGTATCTTCAGAACGACGTGATCGGGCGGTATTTGCAGCACAGCGGGAATGGCCGCCATGATGCCCGCCAAACGCTGGTTGGCTTTGGCGGGGTCTATGGTTTTGGGTGATTCGTATTCCTGCACATGAACCATGAGCTTTTCGCACAGGTACAAATCGATGGCCACGGCGTATTCTGGCAGATCGGCATCGTAAACCCGGTAACACTGCACACCGTGCTGCTCGGCCCATTTGCCCAGTTTTTTCAGATTCTTGCGCAGCCGGTTGGCGAACATCTCGGCATGTTCATCGGGCTGTTCGTGGGAATACTGCGCCTGGGCGCGCTTTTGTACCTGCTCCACCCGCTCGTCCAGCGACTTGGCTTTGGGTTCGAAAAAGGCTGGCTCGGCTACATCGAAGCGCAGCAGCTTGCACTCCAGGGCACCATTGAAAAAGGTGATTGGCTTCTTCGAGCGAATCCCCAAGCGAAAACCCAGCTCGGGGTTGCTGATAATCATCGCCGCTTGCCAGCCCTGAAATCGCTGTTTAAGCACATCACCAAACTGGCGATAAAGCGCAGCCGTTTGAGCCTCATCGCCCAGTCGCTCACCGTAAGGCGGATTGCACACGATCAAGCCTTTTGGCCAGGCGTCTGCCGCAGCGGCGTCGGCAATATCGCGCTTTTCGATGTGAATTTTGCCGGTCAGCCCGGCGTTTTCGATGTGTTGCAGTGCCGTTGCCACGGTGCGGCGGTCGTGATCGAAGCCGACGATGACCGGCAATCGCGCCAGCCCCAAGTCGCGGCGGCGACGGGCGTCGTCCAGCAGGTGTTGCCACAGCGCGGTATCGTGTTTTTTCCAGCCCAGAAAGCCGAAATGGTCTCTAGCCAAACCGGGCGCAATGTCACCAGCCATCATCGCGCCCTCCAGCAACAGGGTGGCGGAGCCACACATCGGGTCGAGCAAACTGCCGCCTTGCGCGGCGATGGCAGGCCAGCCCACTCTCAGCAAAATGGCCGCCGCCAGATTTTCCTTGATCGGCGCGGTGATGCTGACATCGCGGTAACCGCGCTTGTGCAGGCTTTCTCCCGATAAATCCAGGCTGAGCTGTGCAGTTTCATCCTGCAAATAGACGTTGACCCGCAATGCCGGTCTGTCCGTGTCCACACTGGGCCGCTTGTTGAACTTCGCTCGCATCTGATCGACGATGGCATCCTTGACCTTTTGCGCGCCGAAGTGACTGTTGTTGATCGCCGGATTGTTCTTGCAATTGAAGGAAACCGCCAGGCTGTCGTCCGGCTTGAGATGCTCGAACCAGTTGATGCGTTTGACGCCGTCGTAAAGGTCTTGCTGCGATTTGACCGAAAACTCACTCAAGTGCAGCAGCACCCGATTGGCCGTTCTCGACCAGAGGCAGACGCGGTAGGCCAGTTCCAGGTCACCGGCAAAAGCAACGCCCGCCATTTTCTGCCGGATGTCGGTGCCGCCCATAGCCTGGATTTCCGTCGCCAGAATGGCTTCCATGGCTTTGGGGGTGGTGGCGAACAGGGGGAATTGAGTCATGAGCGGGGCGATAAAAACAGAGCGCCCGAGCGTGTAACGTGTGGGCGCTGCAAGAGGGGTACGTCGGCAATCGGATTGCCGACATGAGGCGATGATGGGGGCTTAATTGACCTTGATTAGTTCGATATCGAAGATCAGCGCCGAATGCGGGCCGATTCTGGAGCCCGCACCACGCTCGCCGTAAGCCAGGTTGGCCGGAATGAAGAAGCGATATTTGGCGCCTTCCTTCATCAGTTGCACACCTTCGGTCCAGCCCGGAATCACCCGGTTGAGCGGAAAGGTTGCCGGAGCGCCATGACTGTAAGAGCTGTCGAATTCCTTGCCGTCTATGGTGGTGCCTTTGTAGTGCACCGTCACCTCGTCGTTGGCCTTGGGCGACGCGCCGCTGCCTTCCTGCAAGATTTGATACTGCAAGCCGCTGGCGGTAGTCACGATGCCTGGCTTTTTGCCGTTTTCGGCCAGAAATGCTTCGCCTGCGATTTTGTTGTCTTCCGGAGAGGTAGCGTTGGCCATTGGAAACATGATGAACCCTATAAAAAATGCGATGACGGCAATGACAATATGATTGCGTAATTTTTTCACGATGACTCCTGAAGGATGAATTTCGGTGGCGGAGTGTATCAGTTTTCACCCGCAAGCTGATTGCGACAACCTGCCAACTGGGCGTCGTAACGCCAGGCCCGTTGATCGACTTTTCTGGCGATATCGATCAGCCAGGGTTTGGCGAGATAGCTTTGCCTGCGAAAGCCGCCATGGCCTTCGTGATAGGCCAGATAAAGCTGTTTGGCATCCGACGCGGCAAGAGCCAGCTTGCGTTGGCTGACGGCGCAATACCAGGCCACGAAATCGCAGCTGTCGGCAAAATCGTCGCGCTGTGCCCAGCTGTTGCCGGTTTCGCGCTGGTAATCCGCCCAGGTTTCATCCTGGGCCTGAGGGTAACCCAAGGCGCTGCTGGCCCGAAACCAGGGGATGAAGCCCAGGATCAGTGGTCTGGGCGGCCTGGCATCGGCAACGAAATTCGATTCCTGCCGGATGATGGCCATCTGAACGGCAATCGGGATGCCCCAGCGCCGCGACGATGCCAGCGTCGCTTCGTACCAGCCCGGTTTTTCGCGGAAGATATGACAGAGGTTGTCGGTGTTTTTCGGTGGCAATGGTGTACAACCCGCCAGAACGGCGGCCAGTGTTAACCAGCCCAACCAGCTGTGCCCGCGCAAAACCCAGCCTAAACCTATCGGCTTGAGTGACATGTCAGACGCAACAACCAGTCTTTTGTTGTATAGGCGGGCACGGCACGGAGCCGTAAGAACAAAACACGCAACAATGCCCAGGATGAGGGCGCAACAACGTGTGACAACGGGAGCATTCGAAGAAAAACAGGCAACTGTCGGTTAGCATCACTTCTTTTTGGGCGACACCGCAATGCGGGCATGTGATGACGGATTCAAGAACAATGGTTTTTGTTTGTTCGGCATCGCAGGTTGTGCACTGTTTGGCTGCGCGATGATTGAGGGATGATGGGTTACTGGCTTTCTGTTTGGCCACTGTGAAAACTCTCGTAAATTTCTTTGACGGTTCTTCCGTTAAAAGTCCAGTGAGGCGATGGTTGCAGCGGATAGTCTTCGGCGAGTCCAAGAATCTTGCGGGTTGCTGTTGTGAGTGAAGAAACGATGCCACCGAAGTCGACCTTCTTCTCGCCAACAACGGTGCATTGATATGCTCCGTCCTTAGAAACGAGAATGCTTCCATCCGGAATTCCTAGCTCATGGAAGTTCATCGGTGGGCGTATGCTTCTTTTCATTGCCTGCGCAGATTGCTTGTCAGCGGAGGGGATGTCTGACTCGAGTGTTTGTTCAAACTGTTGGGTTATGTCATCGACCTTGAGCAACCGAAGAACCGCGATCACGCGCTCCGGTTCCAGCTTGAAGAACTCTCGATTTGGGTTGATCCGTGTCATTCCAAAGGCGAGGTGCAACGCCTTTTCAACCTCAGTAGCGTCTTTGACTTTGCATGCAAAGGCACAGTCGAACGGAACGGGAACTCCCGTGCTGTAAAGCTGCTTCATTCGCTCTTCGACTTCGAGTTGCGTGGTCTTACCGATTTTCACGAGTCCAGCCATTGCTGGATTTGTGAGAACGTAAACGATCTGAACAGGTTTGTCGGCCATAGTGGATATTGAAGAGCGCTAACGTGCCTTAGCCATCGACAGGTAACAAACCCAGACGCTCGCGCTGGCGATTGTCCCAGTAACTTTGCGCCAGCGACTGGGCGGCCTGCTGGCTATCGGCCCGACCGAGCAATTTCAGTGCTACTGCGGTGGTTGCGATGACGGCGGCCTCGCCATACTCGTCGCTACGTTCGCCGCGCCAGACCTGTTTGAGAAAATCCGGCGACAGCGACTCGGCCTTCATGTGGCGGCGCTCGAACAGGGCGGGCCAGGTTTCATCGCTCAGTTCGCCGTGGGTCACGCTTTGCACCAAGCAATCGACATCGGGGTTGCGCTCGGTTTCGCCACCTTCACCCTTGAGCACGGCCATGTTGCGTTCACCCAGCAACAGCGCCGCCTGTTGATGAACCTGACGGTAACTCGGATGGAAAATACCCTGAATGCTGTGGCTGGCGCCGAAAGGATTGACCAGTCTGACCAGGGTGTGAACCGGTGAGCGCAAACCCATGACCGGCCTGAGGTTAATCATGTCGAACAGCGCCGGGCAGATATGTTCGAGCGAGAGATAGCTGAAACGGCTGGCGGCCAGTTGGCGTTCGGCCTCCTGCAACGAATGGGCAGGCGGCACACCGATGGCTTGCAGAACGTTTTCGGTGTAGAGGCGGCCTTCGGTATGGCCACCCGCACCGTGCATGAACACGGTGACGCCGTTGTCGGCCAATAAAAAGGTCGATAACACAAACCAGGGCAGTTGCCGCCGTTTGCCGGCATAGGATGACCAGTCGAGATCGACCGTCAGTGTCGTCGAAAAACCCAGATGCTCCCTGACTGCCTGCACGAAACCCGCCAGCTCTTCGCTGGTTTCTTCCTTGATGCGCATCAGCATCAAGAACGCGCCAAGCTGTATCGGCAGCACGTCGCCCGCCAGTATCATGCGCATCGCCCGGTACGCTTCGTCCTGCGTCATCGGACGTGCGCCTTTTTTGCCCTTGCCCAGAATCTTGATGAATTCGGCGAAGGGGTGCTCTTGGAATGCTGGGGATCGGGGAAATAGCGTCATGACAGTGAAAGCGGCAGGTAGTGATCGACCAGCAATGCGGCAAAAATCAGCATCAGATAGACGATGGAGTAGCCAAAGGTTTTCATCGCGGTTTTATTGTCTTTCCTGCACATCATCTGGATCGCGAAGTAAACGAAAATCAGCCCCAAAACCAGCGCGGACGCCAGATAAATCAGACCACTCATGCCGGTGAGATACGGCAGCAGGGTCGAGATCAGCAACAGTATCGTGTACAGCAAAATTTGCAGCCGGGTGAATTCGACGCCATGGGTAACCGGTAGCATCGGAATGGCTACCTTGGCGTACTCTTCGCGGCGGGCAATGGCCAGCGCCCAGAAATGCGGCGGCGTCCAGACGAAAATAATCAGAAGCAGCAGCAAGGCATGAGGATGAATTTCGCCGGTTACGGCAACCCAGCCCAGCACCGGCGGCGCTGCGCCAGCGGCACCGCCGATCACGATGTTTTGCGGCGTCATTTTTTTCAGGTAGACGGTGTAAACGATGGCGTAACCGATCAGCGACAGAAAGGTTAAAAACGCTGTCAGGACATTGACTTTGAGCATCAAAATAACCATGGCAATGGCGCCGATCGATAGCGCAAAGGTCAGCACATGGCGGGAGGTCAGCTCGCCTTTGGGCAAGGGCCGGTTGCGGGTGCGCGCCATTTCGGCGTCGGCTTTTTGATCGATGAAATGGTTGATGGCCGCAGCAGACGCCGCCGCCAGGGCAATGCCAATGCTGCCGTAGAGAAATTCCGCCATCGGCGGCATACCGGGGACGGCCAGCAACATACCGACAATGGCGGTAAAGACGATCAAGGCCACGACGCGCAGCTTGCACAGCGCCAGATAATTTTTCCAAGAAACCTTGGTGGTTTTAGCGGTCATTCCTGCCCTTGAATGGTA
>Ga0006715J51105_101237_pt1 | contig 17920 bp, 12 predicted proteins | sample SubbioQV12_AUG13_FD_51105 | JGI IMG/M metagenome (IMG submission 51105) | reverse complement strand
GGGCTGCTGAATATATCTATCGCGATTTGATGGGCAACACGCTGAACTCGGCAAAATGCGATACCGAGGCCGCTGCCATGCAAAATGCGAGCAAGTCATACAATATTGATCGTTACAGCAAGCGTTTTTGCCAGTCGCAGGGCTATGGCTGGCATGTCGATGACGTGAAATCGCCTGGCAAAACGGTGTGTGTACCCTGCGACAAGCAGACGGGTTTGCAGAAGTGTCGTCAGGAAGATGTCGTCGTAACCTGCAAACGCATCAAGCCCGGTTCGGTGGGTATGTTGCCCGGTAAGGGATAATCCTGTCTGAGTCAAGGCTCTTGCCGTGCACCAGGCTTGGCGCACGGCAGAGGGCTACCTCCATTTTGTCCTTGAAAGCGGACAGCATCTGGTTTCAAGCAGGACGTAACCGTAAGCCTTCAGCATCATCATTGGCGGCTGGAGTGACACGACCGTAGATACCGTCGGGCTTCGCCATTTTCAGCGCCTGGTGGTTATACAGCTTATAGCCGACCGCACTGCCCTTGACCGTCAGATTGACAGCGTAATAGTCCTCGCCTATCCGCAACGGCACAACCAGCGTATAAACGCTGGTCAATCATGGCCAATCGGCTGACTGCGGCGCTAGTTTTTCTGCGGCACGTAACCTTCCGGCATTTCAAAACCACCGGCGAACAAAAACTTCTCGCGCTCGGTTTCCAGGATTTTCTTGGCAGCCAGGTCGAAGCTGGCCAGACGGCGTTCGTTGATTATCATGGTCTGCATCGCCAGCCAGTCTTTCCAGGCTTGCTTGGAGACATGGTCGAAAATGTATAGGCCTTTGGGGCCGGGAAACGGCGGGGCGTCCAGGCCATCCGCTTCGATACCCAATTTCACGCAGTTAACCCGTCTGGTCATGAATGTCCTCTTGCATCAGTTCGTTGAGTAATTGCCGCACGGGAGCGGGCAGCCCCAGTCCGGCGATGTCGCGGGCTTTATACCAAACCGCTTTGTCTGCTTCCATCACATTGTTCATGGGGTTTTGCAGTCGGGCAATCAGCGGTGTGTAGTCGAGGCAGTAATGCGAAAACCCGTGACGACGGCTTGGCATGTGGCTGAATGCGCCAATCGGCAGGTTTTGCAGGGCGCACCATAGGCTGGCATGTTCGGTGGTTTCGAATTCCGGCAGGCTCCACAGTCCACCCCAAATGCCGCTGGCTGGCCGCTTGGTTAGCAATATGCGTCGCTCGGGATCACGCAAGATGAGCATGGCGATTTGTTTGATCGGCAAGGCTTTACGGGGCTTGGGCGTTGGCAAATTGGCAACCAGACCCAGGCGCCGGGCCTGGCAGCCGGGTTGTACCGGGCATTCGTGGCAGCGTGGCCGACTACGGGTACAAAGCGTTGCGCCCAGGTCCATCATGGCCTGGGTGTAGTCGGCGACCCTCGATGTCGGTGTGCAGGTTTCGGCAATCTGCCAGAGTCTGTTGCTGATTCGGGCTTCGCCCGGCCAGCCTTGAATACCGTGAAAGCGCGTCAGAACTCGCTTGACGTTGCCGTCCAGAATCGGCTGGCGTTGACCGCAGGCGATGCTGAGGATGGCGCCCGCAGTCGAACGGCCTATACCGGGCAGTGCGATCATTTCCGCCAGGGTTTGCGGAAACGTGCCACCATTTCCCGAGAGGATGCGCGCAGTTTTGTGCAGGTTGCGGGCGCGGGCGTAATAGCCCAGGCCAGCCCAGTGTTTTAGTACGTCGTCAAGATCCGCCCGGGCCAGGTCGTGTAGGTCGGGAAAGCGCATCATGAAGCGGTTGAAGTAAGCGATGACGCTGACGACTTGCGTCTGTTGCAACATGATTTCCGATACCCAGATCCGGTAAGGTGAAATGTCCTGCTGCCAGGGCAAATCCTTGCGACCGTGCAGGTCGAACCAGGCAAGAAGTCGTTGCTGGAATTGGGCAGGTGGAAGGGTGGTGTCGGTCACGACAGGCTCGTCGTGTTGAAGACGGCATTGCGGGCCTGGATTTTCAACCCCGCTTGATTTTGCCTAGATACAGGTGGTTTTTCTGATGAGTCAGCCGGTACTTGTTGCGCAGCCAGATTGCCGCCAGGCCAGCAATCATCAGACCGCAGGATACGAAGGTCAGATACACCAAGCTTTTCAGTTCCGCCAATTCACTGATGACGGCCTGATTCACCGAGTTGTCCGGCGCAGGCTTCACGCCTGGGTTGTTACCGTAGGTGGTCAGCACTTTTACATCGGTTTTCAGATCATGAATCGTGTTGAGCGATTCAGCCACGCTGCCGCGTTTGATGTTTTCTTCGAGGGTTCTCAGTTTGCTTTCGATGGAGCCGCTCACCAGCCCGAACATCTGGCCTTTGAGTGCGTTGACTTCGTCCGACAGGGCGGGATTACGCACGGCATCGTTTATGGCGCCCCGTGCGGCATGTGGATTGCGATCATTCGTCCAGAAATCCTGGTCTGGAATCAGGAAGGAACCCATGGCGAATACGGCGAACAGCAAGACGAACACGATGACAGCCAGCAACCGATTGGCTTTCACCAATGCCTGGTTATCCTGCTCAGTTTTGAGAACAGCCAGCGCCTGCTTGTCACTGCGAGGGTGCTCAAAGTCGATCTCAGGCATGTTGCGCATGTCCAGTTCTCATGTTGTAAAACGAAAGCCAAGCTGTTGGCGGATACGGGCTGGCCATGGTGCTCGCAAACTGCGGGCGACCGCGCGCATTATACAAGCTTCGTCACGAATGTCTCGGCTCAGTGTCCCCGCCTTTTCTGGGCGGCGATACGCATTCTCAAAGCATTCAGTTTGATGAAACCTTCGGCATCTTTCTGGTTGTAGGCACCGCCGTCTTCCTCGAAAGTGGCGATATGTTCGTCGAACAGACTGTCGGTTGCGGATTTGCGGCCGACGACGCTGACGTTGCCTTTGTAAAGCTTGACCCTGACTTTGCCATTGACGCTGACCTGCGAGGCATCGATCATGGTTTGCAACATTTCACGTTCAGGACTCCACCAGTAGCCGTTGTAAATCAACGAAGCGTAGCGCGGCATCAGCTCATCTTTCAAATGGGCGACTTCTCTGTCCAGCGTTAGTGATTCGATGGCCCGATGGGCTTTCAGCATGACGGTGCCAGCCGGTGTTTCGTAGCAGCCACGCGACTTCATGCCGACATAGCGATTCTCGACGATGTCCAGCCTGCCTATGCCGTTGGCACCTGCAATATCGTTCAATGTGGTCATGACCTGGGCAGGGGTCAGTGGCTGATCGTTGACGGCAACGATGTCGCCCAGCCGATACGTCAGTTCGATGTAGGTCGGGCTGTCCGGCGCCTGCTCGGGTGAAACTGTCCAGCGCCACATATCGTCTTCGGGTTCGGCCCACGGGTCTTCCAGCACCCGGCCTTCATAAGAGATATGCAACGAATTGGCGTCCATGGAGTAAGGCGATGCCTTGCCTTTTTTCATCTCCACGGGTATGCCGTGCGTCTCGGCGTAATCGAGCAGTTTCTGCCGCGAGTTCAAATCCCATTCCCGCCAGGGCGCAATCACCTTGATGTCAGGCCGCAGCGCGTAAGCGCCCAGTTCGAAACGTACCTGGTCGTTGCCTTTTCCTGTGGCGCCATGAGAAATGGCATCGGCGCCGGTTGCGTTGGCGATTTCGATCAGGCGTTTGGCTATCAAAGGCCGGGCGATCGATGTGCCCAGCAGATACTCGCCCTCGTAGATCGTATTGGCGCGGAACATCGGAAAAATGAAGTCGCGGGCGAATTCTTCCCGCAGATCGTCGATGTAAATTTCCTTGATGCCTGCGGCCTGGGCTTTCATGCGTGCCGGTTCCAGCTCTTCGCCTTGGCCTATGTCTGCAGTGAAGGTTACGACTTCGCATTGATAAACATCCTGTAACCATTTCAGAATGACCGAGGTATCCAAACCGCCCGAGTAGGCGAGCACGACTTTTTTTATGTCCGACATGATGAGATTCGCAGTTTTCTTAAGCCAAAAAGACTGGCGGATTATAACGAAAAATGTAGGGGCTCACCCCGCACTATCCTTTTTCCATTGCACGAGTTTTCAGCCGACACACTAGCAGCCGCACCGGGATAAAAACAAAATGTGAATCAACTATGGTTTTTTGGATAAAACCCGATAGAATTCTTGAAAAAAATAAAAACACCCCAAAAACGGCGACAGAGGAGGGAGTCGTGAAGCCGGAAAAGCGCAACCATAAACGCATCAAACCCCAAGGGCTGAAAGCAGGCCTGACATTCAATGCCGCCAGCCAGGAAATTGCCCTGGATGCCGACATCATCGACATCAGCTACAGCGGCATCCGCGTCAAACTGAAAACCCCCATCGCCGCCGACATGACCGGCAATGTCCGCATCAACATGACTTTACCCGAATCCAACACGCCCTTCAGCGTGCACGGCATTCTTAAGCATCAAAGCCACGATGACCAATGCGGCCTGCATTACGTCGATCATGTCGAAGGCTCCATCGACGACCTGATGTTCGAGTGCGTGGAACTCGACGAAACCACGGTCTTGATAAAACACGCCTGAACCGGCGCCAGGCCGTTTCGCCATCAACTGGTTATGACGAAACGGACGGCGTCCAGGCGTAATTGCGCTTCCTGTATGCTGTCGTGCGACAGCAGCGTCATGTCCTTCATCTGCTGGATTTCCCCGTCCTTGATGCCGGGGTTGATTTTTTTCAACCTGACCATGCGCTTGATTTCGGCGGTCATCACCGCAATCATCGCGTTGGCGCTTTCCGTCAGCAACTGCTGCATCTGCTGCCTGGCCTGCGACTCGCCAGCCTTTATCATGGCGTACACCTGCTGACGCTGGCCGTTCAAAAACTGCACCACATCCATCTTGTCGATAGCCTCGCCGGTATCGGTCAGGCTACCGTGACTGATGGCTGCCGTCACATCCTTGCGGTTTTGGTCGATGACGATGCGCAGCGGCGTATGCGGCAGAAAGCGTTCGAGCTGCAAATGCGCCGGTGCACTGCACTCGACTACGAACAGTAGCTCCAGCAGGAATTGTCCGGCCTGCAAACGCGGGTGCTTCACCACACTGACGGCGGCGTTGCCGGTTTCGCTGGATAGCACCAAGTCCATCGCCGCCAGCACCATCGGGTGCTCCTGGGTCATAAACTGCATATCCTCCCGGGCCAGCGCAATGTCGCGATCCACCGTCACCGTCAAACCGTCGTCCTGCAACAGCGGAAAGTGCGAGATTCTCAGGCTTTCACTGGGCCACAGAATGTGGCAGTCCCTGGAGTGATACTCGACATCGACACCGTAACAATCGAACAAAGCCTCCATGTAAGGCCACAAACTGCCGTCTTTGTCGATGGCATTCAATTGAGCGATCAAGTCGGCGGCCTCGCTGGGTCGACAGGAATTGAGTTCCAGCAATTGATCCCGGCCATGGTGCAGCGCTTGTTCGATCTCGGCGTTCAAATGGCGGGTCTTGGCAATCAAGGCTGTCATGGCGGTGGCATCGCGGGTGGTCAGCGCATGAGCCAATTCGGCATCGAGCCTGCTCGCCACCTGCGCTGCTGCCGAGCCGTTGTGGCGAAAAGCATCGAAACCTTCGTCATACCAGCGGTACAGGCAATGGCGTTCGCTGTTTTCGATGTAGGGAATGTGAAGCTGAATGACCTGTTTCTGGCCGATGCGATCGAGACGACCGATGCGCTGCTGCAAAATATCGGGGTTGCGCGGCAGATCGAACAGAATCAGATGGCGAACGAACTGAAAATTGCGGCCTTCGCTGCCAATTTCCGAACACATCAACAGTTGTGCACTGCTGTCTTCGTCGGCAAAAAACGCGGCGGCGCGATCGCGCTCGACGATGCTCATGCCCTCGTGGAATACCGTCGCCACATGGCCAAGCTGCTGCTTCAGCAACAAATCCAGGCGGATTACGGTGCTGGCTTCCTTGCATATCAGCAAGGCTTTTTCATGGCCCAGGTGTTTGAGCCTGTCGATCAGCCAGTGGAAATAAGCGCTGTCGGCCAGATCGGCGCTGGCATCGCCCTGTAACGGGTAAGCATGGCGTTCACGATCGGGAAAGCCTTTGACGGTATGGCGTGAATTGCGAAACAGGATGCGCCCCGTGCCGTGATGATCGAGCAGCAGTTTGATGAGTTCGTTGCGTAATTCGGCATCATCAGGCGTGGCGTTGAACTGCGTGAGCAGCTTTTCGACGTTGTCGTGCTGCAACAAGGCTTGCAGGCGTGCGCTATCGTCCGCAGAAAACGCTGCGCCGGAAATCAAGCGATTGGCAAGCTCGGCTACCGGTGCAAACTGCTGTTCGTCGGCCAGGAATTGCTCGAAACTGTAAAAACGATCCGGATCGAGCAGGCGCAGCCGGGCGAAATGACTTTCCTTGCCCAACTGCTCCGGTGTTGCCGTCAACAGAATCAGCCCCGGCGCGGCTTTGGCCAGTTGTTCGACAAACTGGTAACCGGCGCTAGGCGCGGCCTCGCTCCACTCCAGATGATGGGCCTCATCGACGACGACCAGATCCCAGCCTGCCGCCAGTATGTGCGGATGGCGCTCAGGGAAATCGCTGATGAACTGCTGGCTGCACAAAACCAGTTGCTCGCCCGCAAACGGATTGTCGTCCTCGCTGGTCAGGCAGCGGGTTTCGTCGAACAGGCTGAATTTCAGATTGAAGCGGCGCAGCATCTCCACCAGCCACTGATACATCAAGGCTTCCGGCACCAAGACTAGAACACGCTTGCTCAGATTGTTGATTAGACGATGCTGAATGATTAAACCGGCTTCTATGGTTTTGCCCAAACCCACCTCGTCGGCCAGCATGACGCGCGGCGATACCCGGTTGGCCGCCTGATGGGCAATGTAAATCTGATGCGGAATCAGTGCGGCACGAGCACCCTGCAAGCCCTTGACGGCGGAAAGCTGATATTGCTGCTGGCGTTTCCAGGTGTCGTAGCGCAAATGAAACCAGGCAACCGGATCGAACTGGCCGGTAAACAAGCGATCCTGCGGCTTGTTGAACTGGATGTGATGGTTGAGTTCCATTTCGTCGATGTGCTGCGTCCTGCCCTCATCATCGATGCCGACATAGGTCAGCAAGCCGTTGCGTTCCTCGATGCCGGTCACGGTGATCTTGACGAAATCCACCGACTCGATCACATCGCTTTCATTGAAGCGAACCCGCGTCAGTGGCGCGTTGTCGCGCGCATAGGTGCGCTTGTCGCCTGTTGCCAGAAACAACACGGTTACCCGGTTGAATTCTGCATCCAATATCATCCCCAATCCGAGTTCAGACTCGGCACTACTCATCCAGCGCTGGCCGGCGATAAAGTCATTAGTCATTGATTTTTATTGTTAAAAATGAGAGTTGTTCGTTTGCAGCCAAATAGGGCGAACAACGATAACAGCAGAAACAGAAACGACAGCCTGGGCGCATCGAACGGGCTGTCGACAAAGCCAACGACCAGAAACCCGGTGAACGACGCCAGCAACACCGGCGCGTAAACGTCATGTTTCAGGGCCTTGACCAGCCGGTAATACACATACGCCAGCAAAGATACAAACACCAACAAACCCAGCCAGCCCATTTCGAATAAAACGTAAACCCAGACATTGAAAACATGCCAGGGATTGTGTTTTTCGGTGGAAAAATACCAGTGATCCATGCCCGCCGAAAAATCGCCATTGGCGATCAGGCTGACATCAGGCGCATCGACAGCCGTCAGCCGAATGTCATCGATCTCGACGACTTTGCCCGGCCCGTTGCCGTTATACAGCGCCATTTGCACCGGTCGGGTCAAAAAACCGGCCGCAATGTCCGGCGAGGCTGCGCCCAAGCTACCGCTATCGAAGATTCGTTCAACAGACTGCCACGCCCCCGCCGCCACATCGATGTCGACCGTAACGCAATGGAATGAGTATTGTAAGGACTTCTCGCAAATGGGAACAGCCAAGCCCGTCGCACTGTCCGGGCTTCTGACCCGCATTGCCAGCCTGTAGGTGTGGTGCGGCAGCAGCGCGATGTATTGGCCAAAGAACAGCGCATCGCCACCACGCAAGGCCAGATAGGTGTCGCCATCACGATCCGAATGTTCCGACCCGAAGCGATAGCTTGCCGGATGCGCGTTCTCTCGATTACCCCAGAAAAACGTCCTCGGGAAACTGCCCAGCCCCATGCCGAACACCTGGGTGATGATGCCGTGATCCATCATGTCGATTGCCGTTTGCCAATGATGCTGGCGACTGTCCTGGTCGCGTTCGGTCACGTCGATGCGGGTCTGCATCAGCTCGCCCTTGAAAACCGGCAAGGCCAGAAACGCCGTTGTCGCCACTATCAGCACCAGCCAGACCAGCGACCTGGTCGACCGCATTCGCCGCGCCCGGCCATGCCACCACAAGCCCGCCAGCAACACCGGCAATGCCACCGCAAAGCCAATAGCGCCGCCGCGCGAGAACGACACCAGCAAGGCGTAAAGACTCAATGCGAATGCCATCAGGCTGACGATTTTAAGCAGCTTGCCGGACGATTCATTGACAAAACCGATCGCCAGCAGCGGCATGGCCAGCATCAGATAAGACTCGATATGGCCACCACCGGTGTGCATGGTCGCGAACAAGGCGTTGATGCGGTAATTGGTCGCGAAATCCCAAATACCCGGAAACACCGCCCGCTCGATCACGGCAAACATCCCGGTACCCATCAAACCCAGTACCATACCGGCGGTGAAATAGCGACGGCCCAGATCATCCGAGAACGCCCGGACGAAATACGGCGCCAGCAACAATGCGGCGATAAAGCCTTTGGCAACCCGCAAGGCATTGAAGTTGCTGTAGTAATTGCTGAAGGCATTGTGATCGAAGTCTGCCATCGGCAGCAGACCTATCATCAGGCTGATGGTCAGCACCAGGAAAAAGCAGGCAATGATGAGCATATCGCGAATGTCGTGGCGCTTGCGCTGGGCGATGACCGGCAGCGGCAGCAAAACGGCCAGTGCCAGCGTGGTCAGCAACAGCAGATCGAATTCGTCGAAGAAAAACCGCCCCGTCCACGGCGCAAAATCCATGACCGGCAGCAAAGCGGGCAGAACCAGTACCCCCATCCAGCGTTGCCGGTAAAAGGCGTAGGCATAGGCAATCAGCCCCAACCCCAGCAACACCGGCAGCACCGGGTAGGTCAGCACACCGTAAAACACCGTCAATCCCAGCGCAATACCGATCAGCCATCGAACCGGATGCTGGTTGCCAGGCCCGGACGGCGGCGGCAACGGTTGGCGAAACTCAGGCCGCAATCTTTCGATGGGTGCGGGCGGCGGTAACCCGGTTTTGGCTATTGCCGCGCCCCGGCGCATCAGATTTTGCAGCGCATTCAAGCTATGGTAAGCCAGCGTTGCCGAGCAGTAGGCAATCAGAATGTCGGTGGGGTCGGCGTGTTTATCCGCCAGAAACAGCTTGCCGGTCTCGACCACGACCGCCAGCATGGCAGCCGACGAGCCAACCCAAACCGAAGAGACCTGGCTTGCAGCGGGTTTATCGGCATTGAACAACCAGAACAGGGCGCCGATTGGCAGATAACCGCCGATGTTGCTCAGCAAGCTGACGAAGGCGACGGTTTCGGTGGTGTAGTAGAAATAATAAAACGGTAAAAATTGGGTTTCCGCCAGATTTTGCCCGGCTGCCGACCATGGCAGCCAGTCAGTCTGAAACCAGCCGTTGATGCTCAGCCAAAGCAGCAGATAAACCACAGCAACCGGCATTGCCAACACGCGCAAGCGACCAATCTGGGCGGCAAAATCGAAGCGCATGACGTAATCGTAGGCCCTGACGCCCATCGCCATGCCCGCGATACGGGTCAGCACGGAAAAACCCTGGGCATTCGCCGAATAAATGAAAATCTGCACGACCTCGATGAACAAACCCAGCAAAAAGCCCGTCACGATAGCCAGGCCAACCCGGTTGGGTGCAAATCGCAAGGCACCAAACAACATGCCGAGCGGCAGCATGACCGCTACCTCGACCAGCGGTTTAACCGCACACTTGAGAGCATTTTCCTGGCAACCCGACACATCGAACCATAGGGTATCGTTTGCCGTATGCCATTTGGTTTCGAGTTCGGCGTATGACGTCACGAAGTCGAACGGAAACAAACTGAGGGTTATGTAAATCGGCAGATAAATCGCAATCGCCGCATTGACCGATAACCAGTTACCCGATGCCAGTTGCCACCAATAGCCCCGTACTTTGCCGCCAACGCTAAACCAGGCGGCCACGCCCAGCAAGGTGCCCAGGGTTTCGGCGATCAGATCGTTGATCGAGACGGTACGCGGCGGGAAATACTGCTGAACGAACTCGACCACCGCCGCCGTCGATAAACACAACACGACGACGGCCAGGGCGATGATGCCTTTGACTGCCGCATTCGCCCGGCGTGGCTCAAAAGCCGCCAGCAGCAGCGCCGACAGCGGAATGTAAAGCAGAATGTTGGCAATCCAGTCGGCGCGGGAGGCTATGCCGAGATTGAGAAAACGGATGTTGCTGAACTGCTCGACCGCCTGTTCAAACGGAACGTGACGATATTCGAGCGGCACCAGGCTGCCATAAACCACGAAGAGCCAGTAACAAAAGGCCACGAACAAACGATTGGTCATCATGCAAAAATCATCATCCTAGAATAGAGTGTATGAATCTCAGGACTGTCAGGTTTCCACAGCCCTGGCGCTTGTTTCCAGCGTTCCCGCACGGACAAGAGCGAGTGCATACCGATTCGAAAACCCGGTGCGGGTTCAGTTTCGCATTCAGCAATGCGGATTAGGGGGGGGGGGCGAAAAAACAAACCCGGAATGGCTTTCCCCGTTAAACCGCTCGTGCTGACCGCCTGCGGACTGCATTATGGTTGGCTGGTAGCCAGCAATTGCTCGAAGCGTTCGGCTTCCAGTGGTTTTGAAAACCAGTAACCTTGCCCCATGTCGCATTGCAAATCCACCAGCACATCGCGCTGGGCTTCGGTTTCGATACCTTCGGCAATGACCAATAACCCCAAGCCGTGTGCCATCTGGATGATGGCCCGAACGATGGCCAGATCGTTGCTATTGCCGGGCAGGCCGCGAATGAAAGACTGGTCGATTTTCAGCTTGTCGACCGAGAAGCGGTTGAGATAGGCCAGATTGGAATAGCCGGTGCCGAAATCATCGATCGACAGCTCGATACCCCTGGCTTTCAACAGGTACAGCGTTTCCAGGGTATGTTGGGTTTCGCGCATCAGAAAGCCTTCGGTCAATTCCAGCTCCAACTGGCTGGCTGCCAGGCCGGTTTGTTGCAGAACGGCATCGATGTCGGCTATCAGGGTGGGCTTGCGAAACTGGATGGCCGACAGGTTGACGGCAAAGGTGATGCCGGGCAGACCGGCCCGTTGCCATTGGCTGACCTGTTCACAGGCCTGCCGCAGAATCCAGTCACCAATCGTATGGATTTGCCCGGTTTCTTCGGCAATGGGTATGAACACACCGGGTGAAATCTCGCCCAGCTCGGGGTGGCGCCAGCGAGCCAGCACTTCACAACCTGCCAGCCGTCCATCGATCAGCCGGTATTGCGGCTGGTAAACCAGGCGCAGTTCGCCCCGGTCGATGGCGTAATGCAGCGCATTTTCCAACGCCATGCGCTCACTGGAGGCGCGGCTCAGGGCGGCGGTGTAGAACTGGTAATTGTTACGGCCTTCGGCTTTTGCCTTGTACAGCGCGGCGTCGGCATTCTTGATCAGCGTGGCGTCGTCGCAACCGTCGTCGGGGTACAGGGCAATGCCTATGCTGCAACTGATGTGCAATTCATGACTGCCGTCGATGTGGCAGGGTTCGTTGATGCCGCGCATGATTTTGTCAGCAATCTGGCCGATGATGGCCGGATCGGTCAGGTCGGTCAGTACCAGAACGAATTCGTCACCCCCCTGGCGGCCCACGGTATCGGATTGGCGCACACTGGCGCTCAATCGTCGCGAGACGATTTTTATCACTTCGTCGCCGACATGATGGCCGAACGAATCGTTGATGCTCTTGAAGCGGTCGATGTCGATAAACAACAAAGCCACTTTGCGTGACGAGCGCCCGGCTTGTGACAGCGCATCATTCAGCCGGTAACGCAGCAGGGTACGGTTTGGCGTGTCGGTCAAAGGATCGTGATGCGCCAGATGCTCGATATGCCTGCGGGCCTCCTCGTGCACGCTGATGTCACTGAAAATGCCGACATGAAACAAGATCGTGCCCTGTTCGTCTCTCACCAGACTCAGGAACAGCCATTCCGGATAGACTTCGCCGTTCTTGCGGCGATTCCACACCTCGCCTTGCCATTGGCCTTCGGTTTTTAGCGTACCCCACATGCGTTTGTAGAACGTCAGATCCAGACTGCCCGATTTCAGCATACGCGGATTCTTGCCCATCACCTCCTCTGCGCCATAGCCGGTGATGTTGGTAAATGCCGGGTTGACGGCGATGATGTGGTTCTCCGCATTGGTGATCATCACGCCTTCGGTCAGGTTCTTCAGCACATGTTGCCCCAGCAATTGCTGGTCATTGAACTGTTGATAACCGTGCAGATTGCGCAGCAGCAACAGCAGGGCCGGTTGCTGCCGATAATCCACCGCCAGGGCTGTCACAAACACCCGTGCACTGCCGATCGCCAATACATCGTGGAAGTCGTGAGGGACGTTCTTTTTTTTGATGAGCAAAGCCAGCAATTTCTGGCAGTGTTCGGCCGACAGCAAGTCCATCAGTGACGCGGGTCGGTCGGGCCGCTGCAACAGTTTTTGCATGCTGGCGTTGGTCGACAGTAACTGGCCATTGATGTCGACCATCAGTATGGCGTCGCTGCTATGGTCGACCAGTAGTCCCAGCAAGCGCCGGGTCTCGGTCAGGTCTTGTTGGGCAATCTGTAATTTTTCGGTGGCCGTATCCAGGCGCTGATGTATGTTGCTGAGTTTCTGGCCCATGCGCTGACCGTGGCCGATCAAAAACTCGCGTTCGCCCAACTGCAGCGGACGGCAGCCGTTAGCAGCAACCTCGGCGAGTACGGCATCGATTTCCGTTACCAGTTGTTCCGGTGGCAGGGGTTTGGTCAGAAAGCGGTCGGCACCCAGATGCAAGGCAAAGCGAATGTCATCGGGCTGGGTGTACGATGCCGAATAGAACACGAACGGCACTTGTGCATAAAGCGCATCGGCTCGGAGCCGGTAACACAGTTCGAAGCCATCCAGCGTTGGCATCATGATGTCGGACAAAATCAGGTCGAACCGCTGCTGCTGCAAAATTCGCAGTGCGTTTTCGCCGTCGTTGGCCAGAACGACCTCATGGCCTTGCGCGTTCAGCAACACCTGAAACAGGTAACGGGCATTTTGATTGTCTTCGACATACAGCACTTTCATGGCAGAAACGGCTCCAGTTGCGACAAAAAGGTTTCCGGTATCAGCGGTTTTTCGATGTAGGCCACCATGCCAGCCTCCAGAGCCTGCTTGCGCGACGAGGCCATGGCATACGAACTGACGCCGATGACCGGGATGTCGCGGGTTTTCGGGTCTTGTTTCAAGAGTCGCGTGGTTTCGTAGCCATCCATTGCCGGCATCTGGATGTCCATCAGGATCAGGTCGGGTTGTTCACTCAATGCCACCTCCAGACCGAGTTGGCCATTACTGGCGCTGAGGGTGGTTAAACCCACACTGTGCAGCATGAATTCCAGCAGATAGCGGTTTTGTGGGTTGTCTTCGACGATCAACACGCGGGTGCTCATGATGTTTTCTCCTCGATCGGGTTTTGCGGCAGTCGGAAACAAAAACGCGATCCCTTGCCGTATTCACTGCTTACGCTGATGTCGCCGCCCAGCATGTCGGCCAGTTTTTTCGACAGGTACAAGCCCAGGCCAGTGCCTTCATAAACCCGGCGTGCCGATCCGTCAACCTGATGAAAGGCTTCGAACAACGATGCCAGATGCTCTTGTTTGATGCCTATGCCGTGGTCTTGCACACTCAGACACCAATAGCCGTCTGCGGCTTCGCAGCCAACCGTGATCGAGCCTTGGCCGGAGAACTTCACCGCGTTGTTCACCAGGTTGAGCAGGATTTGATAGACCTTGCGCCGATCGCTGTAAACCGGCATGGGGGTGGTGTCGCAGGTGCTGACCAGCCGCAGGTGTTTTTTTTCGGCCAGGGGCAAGACGACGCGCAGGGTTTCATTGACAACTTCGCGTACATCGAAGGCTTCTGCCAGCAATTCCGAGCGCCCGCTTTCGATACGGGAGATGTCCAGCAAATCGTTGATGAGATGCAGCAAGTGCTGCGACGAGCCGTAAACCATGTCGAGCTGTTTGTGCTGCTCCTCGTTCAATGGCCCGGCTATGCCCATACGCAACACGCCGGTAAAACCGATGATGGAATTCAACGGCGTACGCAGCTCATGGCTCATGGCCGACAAAAATTCGGTTTTCGAGCGATTGGCACCGGAAATGGCGAGATTGGCGGCCTGGAGATTGGCATTACGGTTTTCCAGTTCACCATTGAGCATTGCCAGTTCGCCCAGCAAGACTTGCCGTCCGCGCGATTGTCGGTATAACGACCAGGCCAGCCCTGCAGCTATCGCTGCCAATACCGAGGTGATGGCAATACTCCAGGCCAATGACTGCCGTGCCGTCCGTTGCATCTGCTCCTCGCGTACCAACAAAACAAGACGCTCCTCATTCCATATCAACCCAATGGTTTCGTCGATCGACCGGTTGAGCATCTGCGCGTCTTTGATCATCCGGACTTTATCGGCGGCTGGCAGCGAGGCGTAGGTTTCCACCATCGCAACGTTCAGTTGCAATCGTTTTTGCAGCAGGGGGCCAAGTGTATCCAGATGGCGTTGCTGGTTGGGGTTGTCGGCAATCAGTTGTTTCAGTTGCTCGAACATCGGCGGCAATTCGATGGCCAATCGATAAAAAATGTCCAATTGTTCGGTGTCGCCGGTCAACAGGTAACCACGGACCGAAGCAGCACCTTCGAGCACGAATTTGATCAAGCGTATGCCGGTTTCCTGGACTTTTTGGGTGTGAACCACCCAGCGGTGATTGTCGAGCAGCGTCTGCTGCTGGTAAACGATCTGGCCCAGCATCATGGCGAGGATGAGTATCCCCGCAACGACGAGCAGGCTGACTTTGAGATGGGTGAGCGATCGGGTGGGTTTGTTCGGCATGGCAACCTGCCTTGTTGTGAACACCAACGTTGATTGTTCTTGACGTCTGTTTTTTCTCGTACCCGCTTCTCGGTGCGGGGGAATGCCTGTCGATGCCTGTCGATGCCTGCCATGGCTTCCTGCGCTTTCTTCGCAGCAGGCCATGGCAGGCAATTCCCTGTTAATAATAGCGCTATTTTTGGCGTTGATTTGCCTGCCTGGATTTATTACTCGGCGGCCCGTGACGCCCGTTTGCGCTCGTTCTCGGTCAGCAGTTTCTTGCGTAGCCGGATCGATTGCGGTGTGACTTCGACCAGTTCATCTTCGTCGATGAATTCCAGCGCCTGCTCCAGGCTCATCTTGATCGGTGGTGTCAGCAGAATGTTTTCGTCGGAGCCGGAGGCACGCATGTTGGTCAGTTGCTTGGCTTTGGTGGGGTTGACCACCAGGTCGTTGTCGCGCGAATGGATGCCGACGACCATGCCTTCGTAAACTTCGGTGGCATGTTCGATGAACAAGCGGCCCCGTTCTTGCAGGTTGAACAGCGCGTAACCGAGCGATTTGCCTTGCACCATGGATACCAGCACACCGTTGATGCGGCCACCGACGCTGCCTTTTTTCATAGGGCCGTAGTGGTCGAACACATGGTAGAACAGGCCGGAACCAGAGGTGGCGGTCAGGAATTCGGTCTGGAAACCGATCAGCCCGCGCGACGGTACCCGGTATTCCAGACGGGTACGGCCTTTGCCATCCGGCACCATGTTGAGCAGATCACCCTTGCGCAGCCCCAGTTTTTCCATGATGGCGCCCTGGTGTTCGTCTTCCAGTTCGATGGTGACCATTTCGTAAGGTTCGTGCAGTTCGCCGTCCACCTCTTTCAAAATCACTTCCGGGCGCGATACGCCCAGCTCGTACCCTTCGCGGCGCATGTTTTCGATCAGGATGGACAAATGCAGCTCGCCACGGCCAGAGACCTTGAATTTGTCCGGGTCTTCGGTCTCGTCGACGCGCAGCGCGACGTTGTGTTGCAGTTCTTTTTGCAGGCGGTCGCGAATCTGGCGGGAGGTGACGAATTTGCCTTCCTTGCCGGCGAACGGCGAGGTATTGACCTGGAAGGTCATGCTGACGGTGGGTTCGTCGACTTTCAAGGGCGGCAAGGCTTCAACGGTATCTTGCTGGCACAGAGTGTCGGAGATTTCCAGTTTGTCGATGCCGGTGAAGGCGATGATGTCGCCCGCTTTGGCTTGTGGCACTTCGATGCGTTCCAGGCCTTTGAAGCCGAAAATCTGCAACATGCGGCCATTGCGGGTGCTGCCGTCGCGATTGATGAGAGTCAGGGCCTGGTTGGATTTCACCGTGCCGCGCTGAATGCGGCCTATGCCGATGACGCCGACGTAGCTGTTGTAATCCAGGCTGATGACCTGCATCTGGAACGGGCCGTCCAGATCGACTTGCGGTGGGCTGACCTTGTCGACGATGGTCTGGAACAAGGGCGTCATGTCGCCCTCGGTGACGCTGCTGTCGAGACCGGCGTAGCCTTTCAGGGCCGAGGCGTAGACGATGGGGAAGTCCAGTTGTTCGTCGGTGGCACCCAGGCGGTCGAACAGATCGAAGGTTTGGTCGATTACCCAGTCCGGGCGGGCGCCGGGGCGGTCGATTTTGTTGATGACGACGATGGGGTGCAAACCCAGGGCGAAGGCTTTTTGGGTGACGAAGCGGGTTTGTGGCATCGGGCCGTCCACCGCGTCGACCAGCAGCAGCACCGAGTCGACCATGGACAGTACGCGCTCGACTTCACCACCGAAGTCGGCGTGGCCGGGGGTGTCGACGATGTTGATGTGGTAGCCGTTCCAGTCGATGGCGGTGTTCTTGGCCAGGATGGTGATGCCGCGCTCTTTTTCCAGGGCGTTGGAATCCATGACCCGTTCGTCGACTTTTTCATGGGCGTCGAAGGTGCCGGACTGTTGCAGGAGTTGATCGACCAGGGTGGTTTTGCCATGGTCGACGTGGGCGATGATGGCAATGTTGCGTAGGTTTTTTATCACGGGGTTGGTGTGGATTTTTTAAGGGGAAAGAGTGGTGTGCCGTTGGGTTGGCGATGTCAGCTTTGTTGCCAGGGCAGGCCGTGGAAGCGCCAGCCGCCGAGCGTGCCGCGATGTTTGTTTGGGTCGAGCGGGCCTTCAAAGCCTTCGACGATATTGACCAGATGCTGATAACCCGCCGCTTCCAGGGCTTTGGCGGCGTCAATTGAACGGACACCGCTACGGCATAGCAGCAGAATGGGGGCGGTTGTGTCTGGTGCGTGGTGTTTCACCTGTTCGACGAAGCTGGCATTGAGCTGCATGCCGGGAAATTCCTTCCAGGCAACATGAACGGCATTGGGCGGGTGGCCGACGAAGCTGTGTTCGATAGCGGTTCTGACATCGATCAGTACGGCGGCGGGATTGTTTTGCAGCAGGGCAAAGGCTTGTTTCGGGTCGAGATTTTCGATCATGCGTATTGTTGAGTTTGGGGTTTTTGTCCGATGAAGCAGGCTTCGTTCCGGTTGCCATGGCACAGGCTCAAATCACCGATGCGACCGATTTCCTGATAAAAGACGAGATGCAAGGGTTTGAACATGTCCAGTAGTTCGTTGCGGGCCAGCAGGTAACTGGGGCTGACCGGGCCTTGCGGGCTGATCTTGTCGCGGGTAAAGGTTTGATAAAACAGCAGGCCCGCT
>Ga0006715J51105_100054_pt1 | contig 23911 bp, 25 predicted proteins | sample SubbioQV12_AUG13_FD_51105 | JGI IMG/M metagenome (IMG submission 51105) | reverse complement strand
CCTGCTGTCTGGCTATCGCCAGCACCGTCATCGAATCCAGGCCACCCGACAGCAGCACGATGGCTGCACGGCCCTGACCGCTATTTTCCTCTTGCATCATTCCAGAGATATTTGTGGAGTTGTATCTGAAAGCGCACCGGCAACTGGTCGGCCAATATCCTGTCGGCCAGCGCGGTCGGCGACATCACGCCGGTGACCGGCGAAAACAGCACCTGACAACGTTCGGCCAGCTTGTGCTCGGTCATGGCCGCCACCGACCAGCGGTAATCCTCATCGTCGGCGATCACGAATTTGACCTGATCGATGGCTGTCAGACAACCGATGTTCGGGTAAAAATTGCGTTTGTGTTCGCCGGAACTCGGCGTTTTCATATCCATCACCTTCACCACGCGCGGGTTCACGTCGGCAACATCGAGCGCACCGCTGGTTTCCAGCGACACCTGATAGCCTTCGTCGATCAGCCGATCCAGCAATGGCAAACAGTTGGACTGCGCCAGTGGCTCGCCGCCCGTTACCGTGACATGACGGGTTCGATAGCGTTTCACCTCGTCGAGAATGTGCGTCAGCAACCATTTTTCGCCACCAGTGAAGGCATACGTCGTGTCGCAATAGCCGCAACGCAAAGGACAGCCGGTCAAACGGATGAACACCGTCGGCAAACCGACGGTGTTGGTTTCACCTTGCAGGGAATAGAAAATTTCGCTCAATCTGAGCGAGGCTTCCATCGGGGCTGACATCTAGGGCATTTGCGCCAGCTTTTTTGCCGCGAGATGGGCTGCGGTGGTGCCGGGGTAGCTCGTGGTCACCCGCGTCATGTAATCACGCGCTTTCGCCAGATTTTGCTGGTCGAATTCGATGTAACCCAGCTTGAGCAGGGCATCAGGCACTTTCGAACTATTGGGAAACTGGCTGACGACCTTGCCGAATGCAATACGTGCCTTGTCGTAATCGCGGGTGATCTTGTAGGCCTCGCCCAGCCAGTACTGGGAATTGTCGGCAAATTCACCGGCAGGATGGTCGGTCAGCAAGGCCTCGAACAGCTTGACGGCAACAGCGTTGTGACCATTGCGCAAGGCTTCGTAGGCCTGCTGGTAGCGTTCTTTCTCGCTGGCTTGTGCCTGGGCCTGATTGGCCGCTGGCGCTGCCACGACTTGCGGAGTGACAGGCGCGGACTCGGTAGTTGGTGTCGCCGTTGTGCCTGTCGCTGGCGCAACCGTCGCTTGCGGAGCAGTTGCAGCTGCGGCGGCAGCCGGGTCGGTCACAGGCGGCGAGGGCGCAGCCTGACCCGCTATCGGCGGCATCGCCATCACGGTCTGCACGCGCTCATCAAGATCGGCATACATGTGCGCCTGTTTGCGTTCGAGGTCGGCAATGGTTTGTGCCTGTTCTTCCACCATGCCTCTGAGTTGCTGCACTTCCGACTGTAGCTGTTCCAGGCGCCCGAGCACTTCGTAAATCGCACCATTGGACGGTTGCCCGCCAGCCTGGCCATACGCTGGATGAACGGCCTGCGCGCTGGCCTGGTTGCTGAAAGCCAGGCTAAGGCACGCGGTCAGAAGTGCGAGTTTTCTCATTGATAGCCTACTTCGACACGACGATTCAATTGCCAGGCCGATTCATCGTGGCCCATGGCAGCGGGTTTTTCTTCACCGTAACTGACGATTTCCAACTGACCAGCGGACACGCCTTGCGCACGCATCATGCGTTCGACCGCCTTAGCGCGTTGCTCGCCCAGCGCGATGTTGTATTCACTCGAACCGCGTTCGTCGGCATGACCGGCCAGTATCACGCGCTGATTCGGATGCGCTGACAAATAGTGAGCGTGCGCAGCGACGACGGGCACGAATTCCTGTCTGATCTGGCTGCTGTCGAGTTCGAAATAGATGACTTGTTTCGACAAGGGATTGTTGGGGTCGCTGAATTCAGGCCCCAGATGAGACGCACTGTTGAAATCCTGACCACCAAAGCCACCACCTGCCCCACCGCTACCAAACGGGGTGCCGCCCATGGCACCGTCGGCCAACGCACTGGTAGAGGCATCGGTACCAACCTGATCCGCTTCGGCCAAGCCCTCGTCTTCCGTCGAGCTACAGCCCGCAGTCAACATCGCGGCGACCAGCGCCAGTGCAAGAAAAGTTTTCGTCGATTTCATAAACAACTCCAAAAAAAATCAAAAGGTATCAAGTATTTGTCAAATCAAGCGTTCGTTCAAGGCCCCCAGGCCGGTTCACGCACGCCGCCGCTATCGATGCTGAGTTTCTGACGACTTGCACCATCGGTGGACACCACCGACAACACCGATCGCCCTCCCCGGCTTGCCGCATACAGAATCATGCTGCTGTTCGGCGCGAAACTGGGCGACTCATCGAGGCGGCCTTCGGTCAGCACGTTGACCGTTTTCGAGGCCATATCCATGACAGCAATTTTATAGCCACCGCCGCTGCCGTGAACCATGGCCAGGCTACGGCCATCGGGCGAAAACCGGGGGCGGGCATTGTAGTCGCCCTGGAAGGTCAACCGTGTTGCCCGGCCACCGCCGCTGGGTATCGTATAAAGCTGGGGTTTGCCGCCTTGATCGGAGGTAAATACGATAGTGCTGCCATCGGGCGACCAGGTCGGTTCCGTATCGATAGACAAACCCGAGGTCAGTCGGGTCAAGCCTTTGCCCGCCAAGTTCAGCACATAGACATCGGGGCTACCATCCTTGGACAAGGTTATCGCCAGGCGGCTGCCATCGGGCGACCAAGCGGGTGCACCGTTGATGCCAGGAAAAGACGACACGCTTTCACGCTGACCGGTGGCCAGCGTCTGCACGAAAATTTCCGAGCGCTTGGTGTGGAACGACACGTAAGCGATGCGGCTGCCATCCGGTGACCAAGCCGGTGCCATGATGGGTTCGGGCGATTCGGCAATCGTACGGGGGTTGGAACCGTCGGCATCGGCTATCTGTAACATGAACTGCCGGGCGTTGCCGCGCGTTGTCGTGGTGACATAGGCAATGCGGGTATTGAACACACCTTTGCGACCGGTCAGTTTCTCGAAAATCAGATCGCTGATGTGATGGGCAGCGCGACGCAGTTCGTGGCCGCCCGCCGTCATGCGGTAGCCCATGATCAACTGGCCATTGTGAACATTGAACAGATGAAACACGATGTTGAATGCATTACCGTTGCCCTGTACCTGGCCGATGACCATGTATTCCTGGCCCAGTGCCTGCCATTCGCGGAAATTGATGCGCTCGGGGTCATTGGGCTGGCTCAACATCTCATCTTCCGACAAGGTTTTGAAAAAACCGCTACCCGCCAGATCGGACGATATGACATCGCTGAGTTTGACGTTGCCGATCCCGCCTTGCTGACCAAAGGGCACAATGGCAATGGGCATGGCTGTTTGTGCGCCCTTGGTGATTTCGATGGTCAGACCTTCGGCGTGCACCCAAGGCGACAAGGCCATGAGCAATCCGATCAAAATTATGCGTACTAATGAAAACATTGATTTTTCCGTTTTTGCGCTACGACGGGTTGAACAACAGGTTGAACACCCGATACTTCTGATTGAATAAAATTTTGTCTTGCGGCACCGGCAGCGGTGATGCCTTCCTGACCGCATTTTCTGCCGAGCGGTCGAATGCCGGATCACCACTGCTGACGATGACTTGTGCATCCATCACATCGCCGCTGGGCAGCAATTTTACCCGAATCGTGCATCTCAGGCCCGCCGCCGAGGTTGCTGGCCTGATCCAGGCCGCCTCCGTTCTGTTTTTTATCATGGCGTTCAGCTTTGCCTCTTCGGCTGCGGCGGCAGCCAAACGATCCTGCTCGGCTTTGGCAGCAGCGGCGGCTGCGGCTTCAGCCTCGGCTCGAGCCTTGGCGGCAGCCTCGGCAGCCAGACGATCACGTTCGGCCCTGGCTCTGGCGTCAGCTTCCGCTCTGGCTTTGGCTTCGGCATCCGCCCTGACTTTGGCTTCAGCCGCTGCTTTTTCAGCTTTGGCTTTCGCATCGGCCTCGGCTCTGGCGCGGGCTTCGGCTGCCGCTTTTTCAGCTTTTGCCCGCGCATCGGCCTCGGCTTTGGCTTTGGCCTCCGCAGCCGCTTTCTCTGCTTTCAGCCGAGCGTCTGCATCGGCTTTGATCTTGGCGTCGGCTGCCGCTTTTTCAGCTTTCGCACGAGCTTCAGCCTCGGTTTTAATTTTGGCGTCGACAGCGGCTTTCTCCGCTTTCAAACGGGCTTCAGCCTCGGCTTTAGCTTTGGCTGCGGCATCGGCAGCTTGACGCGCTTTTTCCGCTCTGGCTTTTTCTTCGCTCGCTTGCTTTTCTTTTTCAGCCCTGGCTTCGGCTTGTTTGAGCTGCTCCTGTCGTTTGGCTGTCTCGATTTTTTGCTGTTCGAGCTTTTTCTGCTCCAGTGCCTTCTGCTCTTGCGCCTTCTGCTCTTGCGCCTTCTGCTCTTGCGCCTTCTGCTCTTGCGCCTTCTGCTCTTGCGCCTTCTGCTCCTGAGCTTTGCGCTCCTGAAGCAGCTTTTGCTCCAATGCCTTGTGCTCCTGCTGTGCCTTTTCTTCCACCAGCCTTTTGACTTCCAGCTCTTTCTGCTTGGCCGCTTCCGCAAGTTTTTGCTGCTCTTTCAGCTTGGCTTCGCGCACTTCGGCATCGTGTTTTTGCTTGTCGAGTTCAGCCTTGTGCTGTCTTTCGGCGGCTTCTTTGGCTTTTTGCGCATCCAGTGCCTGTTTTGCCTTCAATTCCTGCTGTTTGTGTTCCTCTTCCTTGCGTCGGGCTTCCTGTTCCTGGCGCTGTCTGGCTTCGAGAGCCTCCTGTTTTCGGCGTTCGGCGGCGGCCAACGCCTGTTTTTCTTCCAGAACACGCTGTTCACGGGCTTGCTGCGCCGCTCGTTGTTCGGCTTTTTTGGTTTGTTCGATGGCTTGCTGACGCTGCACTTCGGCGTGCTGTCGGACATTCTCGGCTTGCCGCACACGCGCGGCTTCCGCATCGATGGCGGCACCATCGAGGACGGTGGCTTCTATGACATCCGATGGTTGCGGTACGTTGACGGTTTCATGATCGGGCATGAAGCTGAGGCCGAACAGCAGCACGATCAGAACGTGCAGACCTACTGCCAGAACGAGCGAAGCTTTGTAACGTCTCATGAAGGGTGAATCATGGGCTTTCGGGAGGGGGTGACGTCATCAGGCCCACTTTGGGTGCGCCAGTTTTTTTCAGTTCGACCATGATTTTAACGATGCTGCCGTAATCGACTTCGTGATCGCCGCGCACGTACAACTGCGCCTTGGGGTTGTCTCTGAATACCTGAGACACACGCTCGACCAGAATAGCCTCGTCGATCGCGGTTTCGGCCTCTTCGTCGTTGCCACCGACATTCAAGTAAAAGCTGCCGTCTTTTTTGATCGACACGATCACCGGTATTTGATCCTGAACATCGATCTGTTCCGCCTCGGCCTGCGGCAAATCGACATCGACACCGGTCTGCACCAGGGGCGCGGTAATCATGAAAATAATCAGCAGTACGAAGGTAACGTCGATGTAGGGAACGACGTTGATCTCGGCCATGGGGCCGCGACGCTTGCGGGATTTGCGATTGCCGCCGGATACGTTCATTTGTTGTGCGCCTGTCTTTGCAACAACACGACGAATTCGTCGATGAACAACTCATAACGCCCGGCCAACCTGTCCAGCCGTGTCGAGAAGCGGTTGTAGGCTATGACCGCCGGAATCGCCGCGAACAGGCCGATCGCGGTGGCAATCAGGGCTTCGGAAATCCCCGGCGCCACATGGGCCAGGGTTGCATTCTTGACTTCACCCAAGGCCCTGAACGAGTTCATGATGCCCCACACCGTACCAAACAAACCAATGTACGGACTGGTGGAACCGACGGTGGCGAGAAAAGGCAGGGTTTCGTCCAATCTGTCGAGTTCACGCGCCAGTTCGATGCGCATGGCGCGTTGCGCACTTTCAACTTGCACGACAGGTTCGACATCACCTTTTTGCCGCATACGGGCAAATTCGCGGTAGCCCGCCAGAAAAATCTTTTCGATGCCTTCCGGTTCGAAGCGGTCGCTGGACATTTTCTTGTAAAGCTCGGCAAGGCCGACACCCGACCAGAATTCGTCTTCGAAGTCATCGGTGATTTCGGTGGCCTGCTTCAGGTCTTTACGCTTGGAAAAAATGAAGGTCCAGGATGTCACCGACGCTGCCAGCAGTATGAACATGACGAATTGAACGACGAAACTGGCTTCCTTCACCAGTGTGAGTATGGATAAATCGGTGTTCATCTAGCGTAATAGCTCCAAAATGGCAGAGGGAATGGCTTTGGGTTTCAGGGTTTGGGCATCGAGACAGGCAATGCGAACGTCGCCTGTGCACAGCGTCTGGTCGTGGCGAATGATGGTTTGCTCGAAGCTGAGCGTGGTTTTGGTGTATTCGGAAATTTTTGCGGTGACATTCAGCATGTCATTGAAACGGGCTGGTTTGAGATAGTCTACACGCACCGAGCGCACGACGAAAATCACATTTTGTTCCAAGCGCAAGACATCCTGTTCAAAGCCCAGACTGCGCAGCATTTCGGTTCTGGCACGTTCGAAAAATTTCAGGTAATTGGCGTAAAACACCACGCCACCGGCGTCGGTATCTTCGTAATACACACGCACCGGCCAATCGAACGGGGTGTTGCGGAATGTTTGAGTCATCGATGATACTGAAGTTCGGCAATTGAAAAAGGACAGGGATTTGGCAAAACCGCAGGAACCTCTGCCAAACCCGATGCACGATGAACGAGCAAGCAGCGCACACAGCTTTGCAGTGCGCGGGGATGCGGCATGCCCTGCCCTTCCAAGCCAATCAGATGTCGTCGAGAATGGCCCGCTTGACGGCGTCCAGACTGGCCTCGACGGTAATCGGCTGATCGTCCTTGCATTGAGCGATGGCGGTGTCCGGGTCTTTGATGCCGTTGCCGGTCAGGGTGCAGACGATGGTGCTGCCTTCCGGGATATTGCCATTGGCTATATCGTGCAAAGCACCGGCCAGCGATGTCGCCGAGGCGGGTTCGCAGAATATGCCTTCGTAGGCTGACAACATTTTTTGCGCGGCCAGGATTTGCTCATCGGTGAAGGCGGTAAACCAGCCGCCGGATTGTTTCTGCGCAGCCCAGGCACCATCCCAGGATTGCGGATTGCCGATGCGGATGGCCGTAGCGACGGTTTCCGGGTTTTCGACCGGATGGCCCGCCAGGAACGGTGCGGCACCGGCAGCCTGATAGCCGCACATCACCGGCCGTTTTGCGGTGACGGCCTTGTGGCTTGCCGTGTCGGTCGAATACTCCTTGTAGCCTCGCCAGTAAGCCGTGATGTTACCGGCGTTGCCGACCGGCAGGCAGTGGAAATCGGGTGCATCGCCCAAGGCGTCGACAATTTCGAACGCGGCGGTTTTCTGGCCCTCCAACCGGTAGGGGTTGATCGAGTTGACGATGGTCACCGGCGCATGGTTGGCGATGTCTTTGACAATGGCCATGCCCGCATCGAAATTGCCTTTGATTTGAATGATGCGGGCGCCGTACATCATGGTTTGCGCCAGCTTGCCTAGGGCGATTTTGCCTTCAGGAATCAACACGAAAGCACGAATGCCGGCACGCACGGCATAGGCCGCCGCCGCCGCCGAGGTGTTGCCGGTCGAGGCGCAGATGATGGCCTGACTGCCCTCCTCTACCGCCTTGGTGACGGCCAGCGTCATGCCGCGATCCTTGAACGAACCCGTTGGATTCAGGCCTTCGAATTTGACGTAAATATCGACGGCTTTGCCGATCAGTCGCGGGATGTTGTGCAATTGAATCAGCGGGGTATTGCCTTCGCACAAACTGATGATGCGGGTGTCGTCGGCAACCGGCAGACGGTCGCGATAGCGTTCGATCAGGCCGGTGTAGTGTGCAGGTTTGGTCATGGTTTATCCTAGGGTTTCCATGCGGATACGTGCCACCTTGCCGCTGACGGTGGCCAGAGCTTCAATGTCGGCAATGGCCGCGTTCATTTCTTTTTCCAGCGTGCGCTGGGTCAGCAGGATGACTGGCACCTGGATTTCGCCTTTGGCCGGTTCTTTTTGAATCAGGGCTTCGATGCTGATGTGGTGCGCCGCCAAGATGCGGGTGACGTCGGCAAGCACACCGGGTTTGTCTTCGGCGGTCAACCGCAGGTAATAGGCGGTTTCGATGCGATCAACAGGCAATACCGGAATGTCGACGATTGCATCCGGCTGGAAGGCCAGATGCGGTACGCGGTTTTCCGGGTCGCAGGTCATGGCGCGCACGACATCTACCAGATCGGCGACGACAGCCGACGCAGTAGGGTCGGCACCGGCACCGGCACCGTAATACAAGGTGGGCCCGACGGCATCACCGCAGACCAGCACGGCGTTCATCACGCCATCGACATTGGCGATCAACCGACGTTTGGGAATCAGGGTGGGGTGCACACGCAGCTCGATACCGGTCTCGGTCTTGCGGGCAATACCTAAGTTTTTGATGCGATAGCCCAAGGCTTCGGCATATTCGACATCCAGCCGGGTGATCTGGCTGATGCCTTCGGTATAAACCTTGTCGAATTGCAAGGGAATGCCAAAGGCGATGGAGGCCAGTATCGTCAGTTTATGACCGGCATCGATGCCTTCGACGTCGAAGCTCGGATCGGCTTCGGCATAACCCAGGGCTTGGGCTTCTTTCAATACGTCGTCGAAGTCCCGGCCTTTGTCGCGCATTTCACTGAGGATGTAATTGCCGGTGCCGTTGATGATGCCCGCCAGCCATTGGATGCGGTTACCGGCCAGACCTTCGCGCAGGGCTTTGATGATGGGGATGCCACCTGCCACAGCCGCTTCGAACAACACCATGACGCCTTTGCGACTGGCTTCGGCGAAGACTTCGTTACCGTGCAGTGCGATCAGTGCCTTGTTGGCGGTGACGACCTGCTTGCCGTTGGCGATGGCAGTCAACACCAGTTGTTTGGCGAGGTCACAGCCGCCTATCAGTTCGACGATGACATCAATGTCGGGATCGTTGACGATTTCGAAGGGGTCGGTCGTCAAAGCCATGCCTTGGGTGTCACAAATTCTTGAGCGGCCCAGGTCGCGGGCCGATGCGCGGGCGACGACGATGTCCCGTCCTGCCCGACGGGCAATTTCCTCGGCGTTACGCTTCAGCACATTGACCGTGCCGCCACCGACGGTTCCCAACCCCAGTATCCCCACGTTTACCGGCTTCAAAGCTGCCTCCTCGCGCTAAATCCAAAAATGGCGGCGATTATACAACGCCGTCTTTTTTCAGCATATTGCGGATGCTGCGCAAGGCCTGGCGGGTACGGTGTTCGTTTTCGATCAGGCTGAAACGGATGTGGTCGTCACCGAAATGGCCGAAACCGACACCGGGCGATACCGCCACCTTGGCGTCGATGATGAGTTTTTTGGCGAATTCGATGGATCCCATCGCGCGGTAGGCTTCGGGGATTTTGGCCCAGACGAACATGGTGGCTTTGGGTTTTTCCACCGGCCAGCCCATGGCATTGAGGCCGTCGCACAAGATGTCGCGCCGTACCCGGTACATATCGCAGATGTCTTTGACGCAATCCTGCGGGCCTTCCAGTGCGGTGATGGCGGCCACCTGAATCGGCGTGAAAGTACCGTAATCCATGTAGGATTTGATGCGAGTCAGCGCAGCGACCAGGGTGGGGTTGCCGCACATGAAACCAACGCGCCAACCCGGCATGTTGTAGCTTTTCGACAGGGAGAAAAACTCGACGGCAATATCTTTGGCACCTGGTACTTGCAGAATAGACGGCGCGACGTAGCCGTCGAACACGATGTCGGCATAAGCAATATCGTGCACGATCCAAATCGCGTGTTCCTTGGCAATGCCGACCACTTTTTCAAAGAAATCCAGCTCGACGCACTGACAGGTTGGATTGCCCGGAAAATTCAGAATCAACATTTTGGGCTTGGGCCAGCATTCGGTGATGGCTTTTTGCAATTCCTCGAAGAAATCGGTATCCGGCGTCATCGGCACATGGCGTATGTCGGCTCCGGCGATGACGACACCATAAGGATGAATCGGGTAAGCCGGATTCGGCACCAACACGACATCACCCGGCCCCAGCGTGGCCAATGCCAGATGCGACAAACCTTCTTTGGAGCCTATGGTAACGATGGCTTCGGTGTTGTAATCGAGGTCGACGTCGAAACGCTGTTTGTACCAACTACAAATGGCTTTGCGCAGCCTGGGAATGCCTTTGGATACCGAATAACGGTGAGTGTCGCCGCGTTGCGCCACTTCCACCAGCTTATCGAGAATATGCGGCGGTGTAGGTTGGTCAGGGTTGCCCATGCCGAAATCGATGATGTCTTCACCCTCCGCTCTGGCTTTGGCTTTCAGTTCATTGACGATGTTGAATACATAAGGCGGTAGGCGGCTGATGCGATGAAATTCTTCCATTAACAGACTCTTTGAAATTCAAAATTGGGCGGATAGTCGACAAGGGGCGTTAAATTACTGACGTCACAGAGGCTTGTCAATTGCGTGCCCCACGCCGAAATGACGGCGCGTTTACGGGGAAAAAACCCTGTTAATTGACTTAACCTGTCATGAGGAGTGGCTTTACAGGCTTCTGCGTACTGCGCAGCCGCCTGTACCTGCCCCGATCACGCCCGTTTGTGTTGCTGGCTTTGCAGCAGGCGTCAGGCGAAGGGATTTTCCAGAACAATGGTTTCGTTGCGATCCGGCCCGGTTGACAAAATAGTGACCTTGACACCAATCAAAGCCTCGATACGCGCGATGTAGGCACGCGCGTTATCCGGCAAGTCTTCAAAGCGCGTCACCCCGGCGGTCGAACCGCTCCAGCCCGGCATCGTTTCAATGACGGCTTCGCAAGCTTCGTATTGATCGGCCCCGAGCGGAGCGACTTCGGTAATCTGGCCATCGATTTTGTAAGCCGTGCAGATGCCGATTTTGTCCAGACCATCCAGCACATCGAGCTTGGTCAGACAGATGCCGCTCAGACTGTTGAGTTGGGCTGATTTACGCATCGAAACCGCATCGAACCAGCCGCAGCGACGCTTGCGCCCGGTAGTCGCACCAAATTCGTGGCCTTTGACGCCGAGATGTTCGCCGTAATGATCGAACAGTTCGGTCGGAAACGGGCCGTTGCCAACGCGGGTGGAATAGGCTTTGGTGATGCCCAGTACGTAATCGACGGCCAGCGGGCCAACGCCGGCACCGGTGGCTGCGCCACCCGCCGTGGTGTTGGAGGATGTGACGTAAGGATAGGTGCCGTGATCGATGTCGAGCAATGCGCCTTGGGCACCTTCGAACAATACATTGTGTCCGGCTTTGCCGTGAGCACTCAATTCCTCGCCGACATCGGTGAGCATGGGCTTGATTTGTTCGCCCAATGTCAGCATGGTTTTCAGGATGTCGTCGTAGTTGACGGCCTCGGCCTGATAATAATTCACCAGCAGGAAGTTGTGATAATCAACCAGTTCTTGCAGGCGTTTGGCAAATTCGCCGGTGTTACGCAAGTCGCCAGCGCGCAAGCCGCGTCGGGCCACCTTGTCTTCATAGGCTGGCCCTATACCACGCCCAGTGGTGCCTATGGCCTTGCTGCCACGGGCTTTTTCGCGGGCCTGATCGATGGCGATGTGTACCGGCAAGATCAGGGCACAGGCTTCACTGATTTTCAGGCGGTTGCGAACCGGCACACCGGATTGTTCGAGAATGGCGATTTCCTGTATCAAGGCGTCTGGACAAAGCACGACGCCGTTACCGATCATGCATTGCACACCTTCGCGCAACACGCCAGACGGAATCAGATGCAATACGGTTTTCTTGCCGTCAATCACCAAGGTGTGCCCGGCATTGTGTCCCCCCTGGAAACGCACGACTGCCGAGGCTTGCTCGGTCAGTAGATCGACCAATTTACCCTTGCCTTCGTCGCCCCATTGCGTACCAATTACAACAACATTCTTTCCCATAATTTTTATGACCTTTGTTCTAACGCTCATGAAGACATTTCATCACCCGGACCACTGGAAGGCGCTTGGGCTAATTTCGCAGTAATGGCGGCTGCACGTTACCGAATGGCCGTCACCCTCTTCCCCTCACCCCAACCGGCTTCGCCCCCCTCGCTTCGCTCTCCCCTTAGGGAGGGCTTTTTGCTCCCTTCTCCCTCAGGGAGAATGAGGGTTGACAACCCAGCGCTGTCCATCCCATTGCAAAACTGCATTGCAGCCCAGCTCCACCGCTCCACCCATCTGGCCCGGTAATTGTTGAATGACCTTGAGGCCGTCGACGCGCAAATCGCGCACGGTTTGCGTCAGCGCACGATCGTTCACGGCGGGTGCGAATACGGTTTGCACGACCTCGCATTCGTCTTGCGCCAATAACGATGCCAGCACTTTCAGATCGGCGCTGAAGCCGGTTGCAGGCCGGGCGCGACCGAATACGCCACCGATGTTGTCATAACGACCGCCACGGGCAATTTCACGGCCTACGGTCGGCACGAATGCCGCAAACACGATGCCGGTGTGATAGTGGTAGCCACGCAGTTCGGCGAGATCGAAACTGATGGCCAATGAAGGAAAATCGATGCTTAATCGTGACGCCAGATCGCGCAAGTCGGCAAGTGCACGATCCAGGACGGGGTTGCCGATGGTCAGCAAGCTTGCCGCCCGTTCGATGACATCGGCGCCGCCATTCAAGGTCGGCAACGCATTGAACAGGGTCTTGAAACGGGTGTCGATGGCCCAGCCGTCTATCATGGCGAACAACTCCGGCCTGGCCTTGCGCTGCAAGACTTCGAACAGTTCGGCTTCCTGTTGATCGTCCAGACCGGCCATATCGGCCAGCGCCCGGTAAATGCCGACATGGCCCAAATCGAGATGGACGTTTTGCAAGCCGCTGATAGCCAGCATTTCCAACATCAGGCAAATGATTTCGTAGTCGCTTTCGATACCGGCGTGGCCATACAGCTCGGCACCGATTTGCATAGGGCTGCGATTCTTTTCCAGCGCGTCGCCCAGGGTTTGCAGGGTGGTGCCGACGTAACACAAGCGGGTTGGCCAGTCATGGTGCAGGTTGTGGGCATCGATACGGGCGACTTGCGGTGTCATGTCGGAACGCACCCCCAGCAATTTGCCGCTGAGCTGGTCGGTCAGTTTGAAGGTTTGCAGGTCAAGATCGTGACCGGAGCCGGTCAGCAAAGAATCCAGAAAATCGACGAAAGGCGGAATGACGAGCTGGTAACCCCAGGTAGCGAAGGTGTCCAACAACGTCCGTCGTAAGCCTTCGAGACGGGCCGCATCGTCAGGCAAGACTTCGGTTATGCCTTCGGGAAGTAGCCAGGGGTCTTTTTTCTGTATTTTCATGTGTCCGAGCCGCAGACGGCGCCCGCATAAAGCCGGAGCACCGTCTGCCATCTAGCCGTAAGAAGGGTTATTTCTGATTCTTGAAATAGCGGAAGAAATCCGAATCGGGTTCCATCACCATGATATTGCCCGGCTTGCCTACGCTTTGTCTGTAGGCTTGCAGGCTGCGGTAAAAGCCGAAGAACTCGCTGTCTTGGCCAAAAGCCTTGGCATAGGTGTCGGCTGCGTTGGCGTCACCTTCACCGCGCAAGGTTTCGGATTTGCGATAAGCATTGGCCATGATGATTACACGCTGTTGATCGGCAGCGGCACGGATGCGTTCGGCGGCTTCCGCGCCTTGCGAACGGAATTCACGCGCCACCCGGGCGCGTTCGGCTTCCATGCGCTGAAAAACTGACGTACTGACTTCGGGGGGGAGGTCGATGCGCTTGACCTGAACATCGACGATCTCGACGCCAAGACCAGCAGCGTCGCGGGCGACATTGGCTATCAGTGTCTCGCGAATCACGGCGCGGTCAGTGGAAACCAGTTGCCTGATTTCACGCCGACTGAATTCACCACGCGCGACGTTTTTGATGATCTGATCCAGGCGGATGTTGGCCTGGGTGATATCACCACCAACCGAGGTATAAAACCTTTTGACGTCGTTGATACGCCATTTGACGAAGGAATCGACGATGACGTTCTTTTTCTCCGCCGTCAGAAAACGCTCGGGCGTGACATCCATGGTCAGGATGCGGGCGTCGAACTTCTTGACGTTGTTGACGAACGGCAGCTTGAAGTGCAGCCCTGGCTCATAGTCCGCAGCGACGACTTCACCCAATTGAAATTTGATGGCCCGCTCGGTTTCCGAGACGGTGAACATCGACATCGACAGCAGAATGAAGGCCGCAGCAACGGCTACCAAAATTTTGTTTACCATGTTTAGCGTCCTCTCACATCACGTTCGCGGGCTGAAGCGCGGATATCGGTTCTGGGGTCTCTGAATGGCGCTGGCAAGGTGGCCGCAGGCTGCTCATGAGCGATGGCCGCCGCGGGCTGAGGCTGTGCCGCGGCAGTCGAACCGGCAATGGCCGACCCAAGCTTGTCGAGCGGTAAATACATCAGGTTGCCACTAGCTTTGACATCGACGAAGACATTGCTGGTTTTGTCCAGTACGCCTTCCATGGTTTCGATGAACATGCGCTGGCGGGTGACTGCCGGTGCTTTCTTGTATTCGGTCAGTAACTGGGTAAAACGGCTGGTATCGCCCTCAGCCTGTGCGACGGCACGCTGCCTGTAACCTTCGGCTTCTTGTTCCAGTCGTGATGCGGCACCTCTTGCTCTGGGTATCACATCATTGGAATAGGCTTCGGCTTCGTTGATCAGGCGCTGTTTGTCTTCACGCGATTTGATGGCATCTTCGAAAGCACCTTGCACCTGTTCGGGCGGCTGGACATCTTGCAGGTTGACGCTTTTGATGATGATGCCGGCTTTGTAGGCATCCATCACGGCCTGAATTTCCGTTGCAATCTGGGCCACGATTTCAGTACGGCCTTCCGTCAGCACGAAATCCATGTTGCTGGCGCCAACAGCACCTCTCAAGGCGCTTTCGGTCGCCTGCTTCAATGTCGACATCGGATCGTGCACATTGAAGGCGAAATCCTTGGCATCCTTGACCTGATATTGCACAGCCAGACGAACGTCGACGATATTTTCATCGCGGGTCAGCATCAGGGATTCCTTGGGCACAGCGCCCATGGCCTGGCCACCACCCGAGCGGTAACCAATCTCGATGAAGCGTTGCTGTTCAACGTTGACGATTTCGACCCGCTCGATCGGCGCGGGCATGTGCCAGTTCAAGCCCGGCCCTGTGGTTTCGACATAGGCGCCGAAACGAGTCACGACACCGCGTGTACCTTGATCGACGGTGTAAAGCCCGCTCAAACCCCACAAGATCAATGCACCTCCGGCAACCAGGCCAAGGACGGCAGACGAGGCATGGTTCGACGAGCCGCCGCCCGAGCCACCACCAAACAGACCGCCCAGTTTTTCCTGAATCGAACGAACGACTTCATCCAGGTCGGGTGGGTTGTTTTGGTCTTTACGACCGCTCCAGGGGTCTTTCTTGTCGCCACCGGGTTCATTCCAGGACATAGCAAATGCTCCAATCTGATTTCAAAACGTAATGTCTATGATTCACTGCCAACACAATCCCGATGGGCCATGTCCGGGCTGGCAGGCATTCTACCGTAACTCGGGTATTGGCGGGCCAATCGGGGACGACCAATCGGGGGCAATCCCGGCAACAGGGTTTCAGGCATCGATACTGATGTCTTTCAATAATCCCAAATGCTTTTGATCGATTTCGATTTTGATGGTGCTGTTGCCTTGCTCGTCCAGGGTTTCCGACAGGACTTTCACATGGCCGAACCATTTGGCTTTCAAACCGGCTTTCGATGCAGGGATGTAGCAGGTTTTGACGACTTTGCTCGATGCAAAACACTCGGCCAGTGCGCGATGCAACAGATCTATGCCGTCGCCATTTTGTGCCGAAATCCAGACGGCAACCGGTTTGCCGTGCGCGTCGTAATCGATGTGCGGTGAAACGCTTTCCAGCAGATCAATCTTGTTGTAGACACGAATCTGCGGAATGTTGCCCGCATCAATGTCATTCAAAACCCGATTGACCTGAATAATGGTGTCGTCGCGCTCTTCGGCGCTGGCATCGATGACGTGCAGTAGTAAATCGGCCTCGCTAGCTTCCTGTAACGTGGAACGGAACGCCGCAACCAGTTCATGCGGCAGATGCCGAATGAAGCCCACCGTATCGGCCAGCACGATGTCGCCACCGTTTGCCAGCGGCAAATTGCGTAATGTGGGATCCAGTGTGGCAAATAATTGATCGGCGGCGTAGATGTCGGCACCGGTCAAGGTGTTGAACAAGGTCGATTTGCCAGCATTGGTGTAACCGACCAACGAAACCGTTGGAATTTCGGCTTTTTTGCGCTTGCTGCGGCCTTGATGACGTTGCTTTTCGACTTTTTCCAGCCGTTGCTGAATTTGTTTGATGCGGACGGCCAACAAACGCCGGTCGGTTTCCAATTGGGTTTCGCCAGGGCCGCGCAGACCGATACCGCCCTTTTGCCGCTCCAAATGAGTCCAGCCACGAATCAAGCGCGTCGACAGATGTTTGAGCTGGGCCAGTTCGACCTGCAATTTACCCTCGAAGGTTTGTGCGCGCTGGGCGAATATGTCGAGAATCAAGCCGTTGCGATCGACTACGCGCACCTCAAGCGCTTTTTCCAGATTGCGTTCCTGGCTCGGCGACAAGGGATGATTGACGATGACAATGTCGGCACCGTACTCAATGGTGGCTGACTTGATTTCATCCAGCTTGCCGGTTCCAACGAAATACTTGGGGTCGGGTCGATGACGGCTGCCGGTTACTACATGTATGGGCTGGGCACCCGCAGATTGGGTGAGTTCCTTGAGTTCATCGAGGTCTTCTTGACCGGCTTGCAGGTTCAGGTGAACGAGGATGGCTCGTTCACCTGCGTCGGGACGTTCAAACAACGATAGACCTCTCAGCTTTCTTCTGTGGTTACAGTATCGCTATCGCTGCGATGCATGCTGACGTTCTTGCTGGGAACGATGGTGGAAATGGCGTGCTTGTAAACCATTTGATTGACCGTGTTTTTCAGCATCACGACGTACTGGTCGAACGAATCGACCCGGCCTTGCAGCTTGATGCCATTTACCAAAAAGATCGACACGGGTGTGTGCTCCTTTCTGAGCGCATTCAGGAAACTGTCTTGCAGGTTTTGAGCTTTCGACATCCTCTTTCTCCTTATTATTGTTGGGCGCGGGGATGCATTACCCGCTAAACCACTCTGATTCAACACATAACCCGTAGGGTTGGGCGACTAATCCACGCTTGACTAACGTTGCGTTACCATCAAATAAAGGTGGCATAAAACGCAGCGTTAGAACTAGCGTTGATGGTCGAGTTCCCACTGGCGGCTTATCGCAAAAAAGGCTTGCAATCACCCCTACCTAGGCGGCGTGGATTGAAACGCTCCAGGCTTAGCCTGGGCTTAAACCTTGCATAATCCAGGCGCCATTGGGATATCAGGCAATTTTCTTGTAACGGATGCGATGTGGCGTATCGGCATCGATACCCAGACGGCGACGGCGGTCTGACTCGTAATCGGCATAATTGCCCTCAAACCAGATGACTTCGCTGTCACCCTCGAAAGCCAGGATATGGGTCGCAATCCTGTCCAGGAACCAGCGATCGTGCGAAATGACGACCGCGCAGCCGGGAAACGCCAGTAAAGCCTCTTCCAGTGCACGTAAGGTTTCGACATCCAGGTCGTTGGTCGGCTCGTCCAGCAGTAACACGTTGCCGCCGCTTTTGAGCAATTTCGCCAGATGCACCCGGTTGCGTTCACCACCCGACAGTTCGCCGATGCGCTTTTGCTGATCCGATCCCTTGAAATTGAAGCGGCCGCAATACGCCCGCGACGGGGTTTCGTACTTACCCACCGTGATGACATCCAGTCCATCGGAAATTTCTTCCCAGACCGTCTTGCTGCCGTCCATGTTGTCGCGGAACTGTTCGACATACGACAACTGCACGGTTTGACCCATGGTAAACGTGCCGGAATCCGGTTTTTCGAAACCGGCCATCATGCGAAACAACGTGGTTTTACCGGCGCCATTTGGCCCGATGATGCCGACGATGCCACCGGGCGGCAGTTTGAAGCTCAGGTTGCCGATCAATAAACGGTCGCCGTAGCCTTTGCTGACATTTTCGGCTTCGATAACGACATCACCCAGACGCGGCCCAGGTGGAATGTAAATTTCTTGGGTCTCGTTGCGTTTTTGCACCTCGACTGAGGACAGCTCCTCGAAGCGCGCCAGACGTGCCTTGCTCTTGGCATGACGACCTTTCGGATTGGAACGCACCCATTCCAGCTCGGCTTTCATGGCTTTCTGCCGCGAGCTTTCTTGCCGCTCTTCTAATTCCAGACGTTTTTCTTTTTGTTCCAGCCAGGATGAGTAATTGCCTTCCCAGGGAATGCCCATTCCACGATCAAGCTCCAATATCCAGCCTGCGACGTTGTCGAGAAAATAACGGTCGTGAGTCACTGCGACGACGGTACCGGCATATTCGTGCAGGAATCGCTCCAGCCAGGCCACCGAGTCGGCGTCCAGATGGTTGGTCGGCTCGTCCAGCAGCAGCATGTCGGGCTTGGACAACAACAAACGGCACAAGGCAACACGGCGTTTCTCGCCACCCGATAGCTTGGTGACATCGGCATCCCAATCCGGCAGACGCAAGGCGTCGGCGGCAATTTCCAACTGTCTGTCCAGATTGTGGCCATCGCAGGCGTTGATGATGTCTTCCAGCTTGGCCTGCTCGGCGGCCAGCTTGTCGAAATCGGCCTCAGGATCAGCATAGCCCGCGTACACGGCATCGAGTTTTGCCAACGCATCCTTGATGTGTTGCACGACTTCTTCCACGTTGCCACGCACGGTTTTGTTCGGATCGAGCTGCGGTTCTTGCGGCAAATAGCCGATGTTGATGCCTTTCAGCGGAATGGCTTCGCCTTCGATTTCTTTATCGACACCGGCCATGATGCGTAGCAGTGTCGATTTACCGGAACCGTTCAGACCGAGCACACCGATTTTGGCACCCGGAAAAAACGATAGCGAAATGTCTTTTAGAATGTATTTTTTGGGCGGCACCACCTTGCCAACCCGGTTCATCGAGAAAATGTATTGCGCCATGGGGTTTTCTGTTCAAGAAAATAAAAGCGGATTATACCGTGGCACCCGAGAATTCAAGGCCGGAATTTAGTTGTGGCTTGCGAATCGTGGGCATCTGGTGCATTCAATACCAACCAGCCTTTCTTCACAGCACAAAAAAGCCGCCCGGAGGCGGCTTTTTGTTTACCGGATAACCGGTAATTTATAGCGGTGTTACGTTCTCGGCTTGTGGGCCTTTTTGACCATTGGTGACTTCCATCATCACGCGCTGGCCGTCTTTCAAGGTTTTGCGGCCATTGCCGTTGATTGCGCTGAAATGTACGAATACATCCTTGCCACCTTCCTGTTCGATGAAACCGAAGCCTTTTTCATCGTTGAACCATTTTACTTTGCCTTCTACTTGTACTGACATAATCGATCTCTTACTAAATTGCCGTTACCGGCGTTGGTGTTACGGGTGGTGAATAAAGCGGGTAGCAGTAGACGTGTAAAGCGACAACGATTACCTAGCTAAATCGGGAGGCATTATACATACCTCGGGCCAATGGCAAAGCAAAAATCCGCAATTACGTCGAATCCTGTGCCACGACTTTTTCGGCGATTCGCGGCGGCGGCCTGAGATTTTGCAGACTCCCGACAGAAGAAGGGGCAAAAAGCCGGAATCCTGGCCGCGAACACTATAAAATGCCGCTCCTCGAACGCGCTCATACCGGGCGCGATTTTCTTCATTGTCTTCGCTCGTCGCCGTTTTGAACCCCACCCCTGTCAATGCTCAATCCATCGCGCTGGCCGCCGAGTTACTACGCCAGGACAAACTGGTCGTCATACCCACCGAAACCGTCTACGGCTTGGGGGGCGATGCGTCCAATCCGGCTGCGGTACGCAAAATTTTTGCCGCCAAAAACAGGCCGGTCGATCATCCCTTGATCGTCCATTTGGCCTACCCGAAGCAAATGGCCGACTGGGCTTGCGATGTGCCCAACCAGGCCCGACGTCTGGCCGCGCAATTCTGGCCTGGGCCTTTAACACTGATTTTGAACAAAAAAAACTCGGTGCCGCTGGAAGTCACCGGTGGCCAGAGCACCGTGGCCTTGCGTGTACCCAGCCACCCCGCCGCCTTGTGGTTGCTGCGCGAATTTGGCGGCGGCATCGCCGCGCCGTCGGCCAATCGCTTTGGCCGCATCAGTCCGACCGAAGCCCGCCATGTCATAGCCGATCTCGGCGATGCCGTGGCCTGTGTGCTGGATGGCGGGCCGTGCATGGTGGGCGTGGAGTCGACGATACTCGACCTGAGCGGCAATCGCCCCGTACTGTTGCGACCGGGCCGCATACTGCGTAGCGAGCTGGAAGCATTCCTGCAAACCGACATCGCCGTCAAGACCGCACATACCATCCGGGCCCCCGGCATGATGGCCGTACACTACGCGCCCAACACCACGGCCTATCTCTGCCCGTCGGACACTTTGCTGGAAAATGCCCGCGAACAAGCCGCCCAGGGCCGACGTTTAGGGTTACTGGTATTCGAACGCCACGATGCCGACTGGCCTGACCACCCCACCATTGCCTTGCCGTGCAAACCAGAGACTTACGAACCCGAACTGTATCGCGCCTTGAGGCAACTGGATCAAGCCGTGTGCGATCTGATTCTCATCGAACAGCCACCGCAAGACGAGGCCTGGCAAGCCGTCAACGACAGGCTGGCAAAAGCCACCGTTCAAGGCGAATAAGGCCATGGATGCGGACTTTTCCGAACAGGACGCCGCCTGGATGCGTCACGCCATTCGATTGGCGCAGCGTGCCGAACAGCAGGGTGAAGTGCCGGTAGGTGCGGTATTGGTTCAGGGTGAACGCTGTCTTGCCGAAGGCTGGAATCAACCGATTCAAACCCACGACCCCAGCGCCCATGCCGAAATCGTCGCCTTGCGGCGCGCTGGCGCGATGGTCGGAAATTATCGCCTGATTGATAGCACGCTGTACGTCACGCTGGAACCCTGCGTCATGTGCATGGGCGCCCTAGCGCATGCCAGAGTCAAGCGCCTAGTATTTGGTGCCTTCGACCCCAAGCGCGGCGCGGTGTGCCATGCCTTGCAACTGAGCGATGCGCCCTTTCTCAATCACCGCATCACCTGGACAGGCGGAGTTCTGGAATCGGCGTGCGCCACCTTGTTGACCGATTTTTTCAAGTCCCGCCGTTAGCCGCAGACGGCAGGCGATAGCAAAACAGGTCTTTCTGCGCCCCGCCCATCAACGCAAGCCGGGTTTCCGGCGTCCAGCCGGGAATGTCGAATGCCGCCGACAGCAACAAACCACCACACCGCATATCGCGGGCGGCCTGCTCACCGAGCCGCACCATCACCAGCGGCGACAGAAAGGCATAAACCACCGAATAAGGCTTCAGACTGTGTTGCCAGAAGTCTTGACGCAGAACTTCGACATTGTCGAATGACCGGCAACGCCAGCGTAAAACCAGCCAGGGCAGCGGCGCCTTCTCGATGGCGTGTATTTTCAGATCGGGAAAACGTCGCGCCAGCGGAATCACCACGCTGCCGATACCGGCACCCAGCTCGGCAAGCCGGGCGGGACGTTCCTGCTCGATGATGGGAACCAAGGCCTCGATGACCGCATTCGACGACAAAAACAGCGGCACATCACCCCACGCCGTCCCCCAGAACACCAGCACCAAAGCCAAGAAGCCCAAGAGATACAGCCAGGGTGGAATAGACAGCGTGAGCAGCAGCCAGGCGCTGATCGGCAACAGCAGATGCAGACCTTGCCACCAGCGCTCCTGACCCCAAAGCCGGGCCAGGCAGGCAGCGATCACGCCTTGCGCGACAAACGGAACGACTGGGTGAGGAAGAATGGCAAACAAATGCCCGGCCACAAGCCGGGTCAATCCGAATGCCAGCAACTGGCAGACAACAGCCTTGGCGAGCCGCATGACGATCTCAGACCAGATCAGTGTGGCATGGACGGTGTTATCACCATGCTTTTCTGGGTTTCGCCGCTGACACCTTGCAGACTGGGTTCGGCGACAGGCGGCGCTGCGCCTTCGTGGATGACCTGGTTTTCCGCCTTCTTGTTCATGACGATGATGGAAATCCGCCGGTTCATCGGATCGTTCGGGTTGGCGGCATTGTAAGGAATGCTCGATGCCAGGCCGACGACTCGCAGGATTTTGTCTTCGGCCAACCCGCCCTGGGTGAGTTCATGGCGGGCCACGTTGGCCCGGTTGCTCGACAGCTCCCAGTTGGAATAACCCGACGAATTGGCGGGAAACGGCAAGGCGTCGGTATGGCCATTGATGGTGATCTTGTTGGGCAGCTCGTTGATGACCGGTGCCAACTCTCTGATAATCATCCGGGCGTAATCCTCGATACCGGCACTAGCCAGCTTGAACATGGGCCGGTTTTTGGCATCGATGATCTGAATTTTCAGGCCCTCGGGGGTCGATTCCAGCTTGACCTGATCGCGAAATTCGGCCAGCCGCGCGTTGGCATCCAGCATGGATTCGATTTTCGTCTGCAATTTTTCGAGCTGTATCTTTTCCTGCTCTTCGGCCAGTTTTTCGACGTCTTCCGGCGTCGGCTCCGCCGGTGTTTCTTCGCCTTGATGAACCTGGCCGTCGTCCTGCCTGGTCAGATCGGTGCCGCCACCCTGGATGATGGCCGTCCTGTCACCGATGCCCTCGCCCGCGTTCAGCGACAGGGCGGTAGGGTCTTGAAAGTAATCGGCAATACCTTTTTTCGTCGCTTCATCGGTGGAGCCGAGCAACCACATCAGCAGGAAGAACGCCATCATCGCCGTCACGAAATCGGCATAGGCAATTTTCCAGGCACCGCCATGATGGCCATGGCCGGCCTTTTTCTTGATTTTCTTGATGATGATGGGTTGTTCTGCTGTCGCCATTTATTTGCCACCTTTGAGTTGGGCTTCCACGTCGCTGAATGAAGGCCGCAAGTGATGAGGAATGATGGTGCGCATGAACTCCACCGTCATGGCGGGTGATGCGCCCTTGGCGCAATTCAGCAAGCCTTTTTGCGCACATTTATAGGCATTGGCCTCTTCCTCCAGCCGGTCTTCCATCACCGCCGACACCGGCGCGATGAAACCGTAGGCCAGCAAGATACCCAGGAACGTACCGACCAGTGCTGCCGCGATTAGTTTCCCGAGTTCGGCAGGCGGTATACCGACCGATTCCATGGTATGCACCACCCCCATGACCGCCGCGACGATACCGAAAGCAGGCATACCATCACCGATACGCTGCACGGCTTTGATTGGCGCATGACCGGCCTCGTGGTGAACCTCTATCTCGGCATCCATGATGTCTTCGAGCTGGTTGACATCGACGCCGGTCAAAATCAGCCGCAGCTTGTCGCAGATGAACTCCATCAGATGATGGTCGTGCGCCACCTTGTCGGCGAAAATCGAGCTGCTTTCCGGGTTGTCCACCACTTTTTCCAGTGACAACAAACCTTCCTTGCGCGCTTTCTGGCCCAGCGCGTTGAAGCTCATCAGCAAGTCCATGTAAAAATCCTTGTTGTAGGTGCTGCCCTTCAGCGTACCCATGCCGCCCGCGATGGCCGCCTTGACCGTATTCATGCTGTTGCTGGCCAGAAACGCACCAAACGCGGCACCGACGATAATCAAAACTTCGACGGGTTGCATCAATACACCCAGGTGGCCGCCCGCCATCAAAAAGCCGCCAAGTACGCAGCCCAGAATGACGACATAACCAATGATTACAAACATGTGAG